>Ga0123353_10016041_pt1 | contig 10928 bp, 11 predicted proteins | sample TergutLab28metaG_3_FD_92763 | JGI IMG/M metagenome (GOLD analysis project Ga0123353, IMG submission 92763) | Labiotermes labralis P3 segment gut microbial communities from Petit-Saut dam, French Guiana - Lab288 P3 | ecosystem: Host-associated > Arthropoda: Insects > Digestive system > Gut ... | reverse complement strand
TTCTTCCATCATGATGGATTCATAGTAAGCCATCAGCCGTTGCCTTTGGTTCGTCACACTGTAGCTTTCGTCGTTGCCGTCTTCCTTCGACAGCCGGATGTAGATCGCCACCAGCCACACGATCACCGCAGTCTTTTTGGCCTCCATCGTATCCCTGCTGATACGTGCCATTGGTCCTCCTTTCCTCCATAATCACAAGGCTAGTATACCACATGATTGCGGACAAGTCTAGCGCCAAAAGCCATATATATCAAGCTTTTTTGCAGCTGACGAAATAGTTTTTTAAATGGTCTTTCAACTCACCGCCATCAGGGGTGAAGCGGACACGAACCACCGATTCGCCGCACAGGAAGCAATAGGGGTTTCGGATTTGCTCGAGGTACTGTTCTGCTCGCTGGGCTGCCGTCAGGTTCTTGTCTAGCTTAATGGTATGAATATCGACAAGTTGCGAGCGGTCTATTTCTGTTGCGTTTCGCATAGCATCAAGCGCGGCCAGGGTCACGGTGATCCTCTCCTTCCTTGTTCATGGTTATGGTTTTGGGACGAAAAAAATACCAGATACATGGTCTGGCATTTCATCTTCCCCTAGATATAGAAGACCGCAGCTACGTCGGCAGCTACGTCGCTTCTTCGTGTTGTTTCAGCCCAAGGCTGATATGTATGGCCTGCTCGACAGCTCGCATGGTGCGTCCGCTGACGTTGCCCACGTAACGGCCCAACCGTTGCTTGTCTATGGTTCTGATCTGCTCCAGCAGAGCAATTGAACGCCAGTCCAGCGCATGATGGTTGAGGTAAACGTGGGTATCTTCGCTGCCGGTTTTATACTGGCATGTGATGGGCGCAATAATCGTGGTGGGGCTGCTGAGATGATTTCGGTCTGCTTGGATGATAAGCACAGGGCGCTCACCGCCTTGCTCTGAGCCCAGGATCGGGTCGAGCGTCGCATAGAACACCTTTCCTCGTCTAATTGGTTCTTTCATGTCATTATCCTCTTGAGAAAACCGGGCAGCGCGGAGGTGTCTGCGCCGCCCGGCGTAGTCGTTTTGCATTTCGTTCTATTCGCCCTCGGCTCCCGAACGATGGAAGCAAGCGCTCGCTTCCGGGCATCTAGCAAACGACCTGGCGGTCTTCATCGGAGTTTCACCGGCCCCTTCACGCGGCCCGCAGCCTGGGACTTAACCTCGGCTCTGCGGAAGTATCATTGTGACCTCTGCCTGTCATGGCCATCCCTGGTTGCTGGCCAGGGTTGAAGCTCTAGTCGTTCCCGCTCGCCGGACTTGTCCGGGTCATCGCGCGACCGCTTCGGTAGCTCGCCCCGTTTCCTATGTGTCAGGGCGGCAAAGGCAACGTATCTGCTAAACGGAACTATTCGGTTTTCAAGCTTCAGGTAAGGTCGTTTCATTCGCCTTACACTTGTATAAGCTCGAAAACAGCCAACTGTACGAAAAAACTTTTCATTTTTCTAAAAGTTTTTTCAGCTTCCGGAGCAATCGGGCTTTTTGGCTCTGGACTGTCATGTGCGGCAAGCCCATTTCCGCCGCGGCTTGCCGCACACTTTTACCCTCGGCAAAAAAGACCCGGAGCAATTTATGCTCGCTGTCCGTCAAACCGGCGAGCACATACTGCAAATCCTGCAGGGTAAGAGCCTCTATGACAATCTTTTCGGGATCATCCTGCTCAGAGCGGAATTCATCGAAGTTCTCATAGGCACCGTCCAGACCGCCTTTCAGATCCGAGAACGGGATTTCATTCTCTCGGAAGCGGCCGTTGTTGCGCTTGATGGCCCAACCGCTTCGCCGATATCCGTTGTAGACAGCTTCACTGACTTCGATGTTCTCGGTCATCCCAGTGATGGTGTTATGTACGCTGATCATATAGTTTTCTTTTGACATTGATTTGTCTCCAATCGTTTTTTAGGGGATGCGCAAAACGACTGGAGATGGAGGGCCGCGAATGGGAGGAATTGGGATAAACTGCGATAAACAGAAATGCCCACACCCATGATTTTGATGGGTGCGGACAAGCGCTATAAAGATGTAAATTGTAGGTCGATCTTTCTCCAATTTAATCATCCCTATGTTTTCCGAGACACATCGCTAAATCTTCCGTGGCTGAAAAAAGCGCCACAGGGCGTTTCGTTCCCTGTGGCGTATTTACGCTGTTGTTCCTCCTATATGATTTGAAAAACCATACACAAGAGTATGCAACTCCTGCTGAAATCTGAAACTTTTTTTAACAGGTCAAGTAATACATAGCTATATCGAATGAAATTCGTTAGCATGGCGATAACCTCCTTTTTGCTAAACTACATATGATTCAAAAAACCTAGTAATACGTTTTACTAATCCTGTAAAACTTCATGCAGGAACAGTAAAATTGTAATAGGAGGTTTATTATGCGTAACAAAGATGATCTTTACGATTTCCGGGCGTTTGGACTGGCTATCAAGGAGGCCCGTACCAAGCAAGGCATGACACGGGATGAGGCTTCTGCGCTTATCCCCATTGATCCCCGCTACCTGACGAATATCGAAAACAAGGGGCAGCACCCAAGCCTGCAAGTGCTGTTTAAGCTGGTCACGCTATTCAATCTTTCCGTTGACGAGTTTTTCTATCCGAAAGCCGAACCGGATAAAACTACACACCGCAGGCAATTGGATAGCATACTGGACAGTCTCAGCGATAAAGAACTCGTTATCGTCGAAGCCACCGCGAATGCAATTATGCAGGCAAAAAAAACAGAGAATGCGTAACGCACCAATGAAAAAGAGCCTATAACTGTGATTACCTCACAAGTTATCGGCTCTGCATCTTTGTCTGCAAATGGCTCTGCGACTATGCGTCTGGCTCTTTAATAACTGACATATTCAATTGTTTCACGCTTACCAAACTTTCCTGCTTGCACTTTGGACAGAACAACGGGAAGTTTTCAAGTACCGTATCTTCCCTGATTTTTACACGCGTTTTGTTCCTGCAAACAGGACAGATGATCCATTCAGTTTTGTCCATGACGCACCTTTCTGTCGCGTTCTGAAGTTTGAAGCGCCCCGCCCGAGAAGGAAGTTGATGCCCAGGCGGGGAGATTACGGGTAACGAAGAAATCGTTACCAAGTGAATTGATATTCCTGCTTTGCCACTGTGTTCATGCTTATTTTCATTCCTATTACGCTGGTGCCCATGTTCATATGATAGGAATGCGTAAGCGAAATCAATTGACTATCTTTATCAAAAACTGCGATAATGACGCCATCCTGAAATCCGCCTTCCATAGACATAGAGCCAGCAAAGCCAGGACGCTGTCGATCTTGCGTGTTGCCGCGATCACGTAGTAGATCGCTTCCTAATTCAATTTTCATGCTGGAACCGTAGCCGGATTTTAGCAAGAAATCATCCATCATACTTTGTCTTTCCGCTTCTGACATGTCTGTCGAATATGCGGCCATCACACTCATATCAAGGGGTTCATCTTTTAAGTTAATTGTGACAACCCAGCCATCATCCTGCTCCGCGCAACTGGCGCTTTGGACGTGATCAGTTTCCAATTGACTAACAAAGTGTTTGCCCTTGACCGGCAGGAAATCATTGAGCGTGAGCGAGACATCATTCGTGCCTTTCCCATGGACAAAAGTTTCTGTTATTGTTTCATTCTTGCTGGAATCTAAGTTTTCAGTGTCACTGGGCAGACGCGCCCTTAACATCGATGGCACGTCTATGTCCATTTCGCTCACATCGTGCATTTTGATGGTAATCCTATCGGCGGCCTTCACCGCGTTGGCCTGGTTATTGTAGAATCCTACAATCTGTGCAACGCTGCCTCCAACAGGTACCTTGCCATCATATCTGGCATCTTCCGCTTCGTAGTGCCTAATCTCTGTTTCATCCGCTCCAGATGTATTTGCTGATCGTGAAGCCGTCCCGCAAGCGGGAAGTGCCACAAGCAATATAGCGGCCAGAAACAGACAGATAATCCGAGTTTTCATTTAGTCACCTCTTTTCACCAAGTGAATTGATAATTCTGTTTGTACACGCCGTTCATTGAAATTTTCATCCCAAAAAAGCTTGCGTTCATGTAGTTGGTGTAAGAAAGCACGAGAGACGTTAGCCTGCCGTCCTTATCAAAAGTTGCAATGATCGCGCCTTTTTGAAATGCGCCCTCCATCTTCCCGGCCATCGGGCTTATCCCCGATGCTTGCACTTCTGCTCTGTTATTGCTGCCAGGAAAATCGTTAAAACCTATTTCCATGCAGGAGAAATATGGTGAATTGGCAAGCATCTCTTCAAGCCGTTTTTCCCGTTCCACTTCTGACATATTCTCTATATCACCAGCACTCCTGCGCATCGCTTCGGCGTCCAACTTCTCGTCTTTCAGGTTGATCCTGACAACCCAGCCATCGCCCTGCGCCACGCAACTGGCGCTTTGAACATGCGATGCCTTCAATTGGCTGACAATGGGCTTGCCATTGACTGGCATAAAATCGTTGAGCCTGCGAGAAGTGTCTTTTGTGCCTCGCCCATTTACAAAGTTTTCCGATATGGTTTCATTTTTGTTAGGCTCAAAGCTGTCAACCATATCTTTTGGCGCGAGTGCTTTTAACATAGAGGGGATGTGCATATCAATTTCGCGTACATCATGTTTTTTGACTGTGATCCTATCCACAGTTTTTATGGCTGCGGATTGTAGGTTGTAGAACTCCACAACTTGCGCGATGCTGCCTCCAACAGGGGCTTTGATTTCGCTCTCAGTTTCATCGGCGGTGCTTGTTTCCTCATGGGCGGTTTCGCTTTCTGTAGTGCGATCCAAATCTGTTGTCGTCATGAGTTCACCGCTGAGGGTTTCTGTGGGGTCTATGCCAATAAAGGCATCTACCGTCTCCGCGCTTGTTTCGTCTGCTCCCGGCGCGTTGGCTTCCTTGGCAGGCGGCCCGCAGGCGCTAAGAGCAAATAGCGCAACAGCCAAAGCCACACACATTGTTCGTCGTGTTTTCATCGTCTCCTCCTATTCCTATTCGATTTTATTCGTAGCGCAGCGCATCAATCGGATCCATTTTTGCCGCTTTATTAGCGGGATACAGACCGAAGACGACACCAATTGCCATAGAGAACAATACACTGCCAATGGTGGTCAGCGGAGAAATGACTGGCGTTGCTCCGAATGCGCCGCTTGCGATTGTGCCGACGACAATTCCAAGGATTAGCCCTATAATCCCACCGATCACCGAGACAATGACCGCTTCCATTACGAATTGCAGTTGTATATGGAAGTTCTGTGCTCCAAGAGCTTTGCGTGTGCCGATTTCCTTCGTGCGCTCCGTTACGGATACCAACATGATGTTCATAACGCCGATGCCGCCCACCAGCAGCGAAATCCCCGCGATAAAGGCGATAGCGACGGACATTGTTGTCATTGTAGCCTGGAGGGTATCCAGCATAGAACTCATATTGGAAGCAGATACTTGCCATTCATCATTGTTTGCATAGAGCCTGTTAAAATGGTTTTGCAGCCGATTGGTCAGGTCATTCACATCGGTGCCCAACGCGCCGAGCACTGTAAGGTGTGTATAGTTCTTCTCCAATATATCCTGCTTGGCTGTTGTGACAGGGATATAAAACGTGGTAGACATATCTTTCTCGGAAGCGGTGCTGCCCATGAATCCGCCTTGTTCGTGCTGGTACACCCCAATTATGGTGTAGAGCTCGATGGTAGTCGGCTTATAAATCTTCACTGTTTGCCCGATGGGGTTCTCGCCATTGGGAAACATATTCTTGACGAATTTGTCCGAAACCACCGCCGATTGGCTTTGATTATCCACGTCGCTTTCGGAGATAAATCTGCCGGAAAGCTGGGTTAAATTATTGGCTTCGCCATAGTTCGCATTTACGCCTGATATGGAAACATTGGCATATAGTTCGCGATTCTGCGCTTTGGCGTTGCCAGCGGAGAAACTAATGGATATACCAGCGATTTGATCCCCGAAGGTTTCCAGCATATCATCAATCATCTGATCTGTGATCAGCTCATCCGATTCCGGCTTTTTGCCTCCCATATTTCCAAGGCGATCCATCATGCCGGGAATGCTGGCCCGCATATCCGAAACTGAGCCCTTCTCCTGCATACTGAGCGTGATATTATTTGTGCCAAGAGAGGAAAGGTTGCCGGAAACCGAAGAAGTCATGGCATCGCCGATGATCATAATGCCAATGATGGACATGATGCCGATGATGATACCCAACATGGTTAGCAAGGCCCGCATTTTATTTGATCTCAGAGATTGTATAGCAAGGCCGATATTTTCCCAAATCATGCAAGCACCCCCTTATTCTGCACCAAGCCGGTGTCGCTGATGATCATGCCGTCTTGTATCGTAACAACTCGGTCGGTTTGTTTTGCCAGCACCTCGTTATGCGTAATGAGGATAACTGTCTTTTTTTCCTCTCGGTTGATGCGCATGAAGATGTCCATCACTAGGTTGCCGGTTTGGGTATCAAGTGCGCCGGTGGGTTCATCGGCCAGAATGATAGCGGGATTGTTAGCCAGAGAGCGGGCGATGGCCACCCGCTGCTTCTGCCCACCTGACAGCTCGTTTGGCAAGTGGGTCATACGATCTTCCATTTCCACCAACCGCAGCAATTCCTTCGCCCGTTCGCGCCGTTCGCGCTTGCCTATGCCCTTGTAGAACATAGGCAGCTCCACGTTGGAAAGAGCGCTGATGCGGGGGATCAGGTTAAAAGTCTGGAAGACAAAGCCGATTTTTTTATTGCGGATGCGCGAAAGCTCGCTGTCTGGCAGCTCGCTTACGTCTACGCCATCCAGATGGTATTCGCCCGACGTGGGGCGGTCGAGTGCCCCGAGAATATTCATCAGCGTACTCTTGCCGGAGCCGGACTGCCCGACAATAGCGACAGAGGTGCCTTCTTCTATATCCAGGCTCATGCCCTTGAGCACCGTAAGTTCATTTGGCGCACCGATGAAATATTTCTTAACGATGTCCCGGAATTCAATTACCATATTATCTGCCCCTTCCTGCCCGTCCCATGATTCCGATGGGGAAGTCTTGTGCCTCAGATAGCTTGTTTTCTGGATCAGTGAGTATTTGAAGCCCGTCTTTCAGTCCAGCGCCGGTGATCTCCACGTTGGTCGAAGTCTTTACGCCCAGCGTCACAGGAATCTCAATGCGCTCGGGTGCATCCTTTGGCTTGGACTTGGGTGTAACATCTGGCGCGACATAAATAAAGTTGCCCTTCTCATTTGTAACTACAGCGGAAATCGGCACCGCGTATACATTTTCTTTTGTTTCTTCGATGATATTGAGGAAGGCGTTCATGCCGATTTTGATGGCTTCGTCCGGGTCAGCGAGGGTTGCCCGCACCTCAAATTCCACGCTGGTGGAACCGGCTTCGCTCACTGCCCTGGGAGAGATATATGAAATTGTGGCACTAAATTTCTTTTCGTCAGTGGCTTCCGTCGTAATCAGGGCTTCCTGTCCTATAAAGATAGAATTCAGGCTGTATTCCTTCACACGCGCGGAAACATAGAGATCATCCTTATTGTCAATGATAAAGAGTACGCCCTGGGGGATAGCTCCTACTTTTGCGCTCATTGCCGTAATCACTCCGCTGGCTTCAGCGATGATTTGTCCATTTGCCAGCTGGCGATTGAGTTCGTCCAGCGTCAGCCCCTGCAGTTCCACCTGTTTGCCTGCGCTGCCCGGTTTCGCTTCGGTTTGCTTTACGGCATTTTCAGCATTTTTTACGCTAACTTGCGCCGCTTCCAGCTGCTTTTGGGCATCGGCCAGGAGCTTTTCCGCGCCTTCCACTTTCTTTGCGTTGGCTTCATTATAGTCTTTTTGGGCACGTTGTTTGTCACTTACGGCTTTGTCATAGGCCCGCTGGGCGTCTGCTTGAACCTTACTCGCCGCATCCGCTTTATCTTTGGTGAGCTTCACCGCATCATCTTTCGCACGGGTCAAATCGGTTTTTGCCCTGTCGAGGGCTCGCTGCGCATCCTCAACGCCATTTACGGCCGTGTCATAAGCTTTCTGCGCGGCGTCAAGAACTTTCCTTGCGGCTTCTTGGGCCGTATCGCGCTCAAGATCGCTGTTATATGTCCTATAATACATGGCATCATTGTAGTCTGCTTGTGCCTTGTCTAAATCCACTTTGGCTGCATTACGCGCTTCTATTCTCCGATCCAGCGCAATGGAGGCATCCGTAATGGCGTTCTGGAACCTGTAATCGTCAAAGTTAAACTGTGCGGTTCTGTAGTCAGCCTGCGCGGTACGCGCATTCTCTTTGCTACGATCCAATGCAATTTTAGCTTTATTGATTGCGCGGTTTGGGAGCGTGCTATCAAAGGGTTTTAATGCGTCCCTTCTGACGGTCTGAAGATCTTTCTCCGCATTGGTGACAGCCAGGGCCTGCCGCTCCGCGGTGATTTTGGCTGTCGCAAGAGCAGTTTGTGCGTTGGTTACAGCATCGCCCAAAGCGCGCTTTTCTTCTGCAGCAGTATCTTTTGCCCCGCCGTATGTGATCTCGGCCTGTGAGATATTATTCTCTAAAGCAGCGGTGTCCAATATGGCGAGCACGTCACCCGCTTCCACTGTATCGCCTACCGCTACAAGGATTTCCTGTATAGGGAAATTGAGCGTGGAGTATATATTAGTCGTTTGCGAGCTTTGCACTACGCCGGACACATTGATGGATTGCGTTAAATCCGATTTTTCCAGCGTGACGGTCTCTACCGCTTGCGCAGTGGCAGCCATGATCCGGCGTGTTGCCCTACCGCGCAACGCAAATATGCCGCCCAGCGCAATGACGACAACCAAACCAATGATAAGCGCGATCTTGCCTTTTTTGCCTAATTTGCCAATTACCTTTTTCATAATGGATTCAATCCTTCCTGCTCCCCAATTTTAAGATAAAATGATTATACAGCCGCAATCTGAATCGAATCTGAACAAAAACGGCTAATTTAGTTCAGGTTCAGTTCAGATTGCTATTTTATAATTTTTGTGGTAAGATTAACAAACAAGGAGTGATCACTATGTTCCGTATTTTGGTAGTGGAAGATGAGCTGAGTATGCGCAGGTTGATGTGTACGGTATTGCGGCAAAATGGCTTTGAACCGCTGCAGGCAGAGGATGGCATCGCCGCCCTGGAAGTCATGGATAAAGAACATGTTGACCTGGTTGTGCTTGATCTGATGATGCCGCGCATGGATGGCTATACACTTACACGACAACTGCGCTTCGCGTGGCCGACATTGCCGATCCTGATGGTGACGGCCATGCAGGAAGCAAAAGACAAGCGCCAGGGCTTTGTCGCAGGCACAGACGACTACATGACAAAACCGGTGGATCAGCAGGAAATGCTGCTGCGTATCAAGGCCCTGCTACGCCGTGCGCAGATTGCCAGCGACCGCAGAATCATCGCGGGAAACACGGTTTTGGATTATGATGCCTTGACCGTCACGAGAGATGGGCAAGTGGTCGTTTTGCCGCAAAAGGAATTTCAATTGCTGTTTAAGCTGCTTTCCTATCCCGGCATGATTTTCACGCGGTTACAGCTGATGGACGAGATTTGGGGGATGGAAACGGAAACGGATGAACAAACCCTGTATACGCACATCAGCCGCCTACGGGAACGGTTCCGGGATTGGCCTGATTTTGAAATTACTACCGTGCGTGGTGTTGGATATAAGGCGGTGAAAAAAGAATGAAAAAGAAGCAAAAAACAAAGTCAAGGCGCTGGAACCTCACGCTTTCATTGATGTTGTTTGTTTTTGGTGTGATCACGGTGGCGCTACTGGCGGCAGGCGCAATTATCCTTGCGCTACATCAAGCGGATTTGGTAACTATTTTAGCGGAACAAGGGCCGGTCTTTTTTAGCAGATTACCTCTTGTCAGAATTCTGCTTCAATTGATGCTGTTTAGTGGTTTGCTGGCCCTTGCCCTGACGTGGTTCTTTAGCAAGCTCGCACTGAACCCAATCCGCAAGGTAATTGCGGCCACCCGTAAAGTGGCTGCAGGAGATTTCAGCGTACAGGTACAGCTCAAAGGCGTTCAGGAGTTGGCGGAGTTGTCGCAGAGCTTCAACAAAATGACGCAGGATTTGGCCTCCATAGAAACTTTGCGCAGCGATTTTGTCAACGTAATTTCCCATGAGTTCAAAACACCCATTGCCGCCATTGAGGGCTTTGCGGAGGTGCTGCAAAACGGTAATCTGAGCGAGGAAGAGCAGCAAGAATGCCTTAGCTTCATTATTTCCGAATCAAAGCGTCTGGCCACGCTTTCTACCAACGTCCTGGCTCTTTCTAAATACGAAAACACAGAAATCATAGGGGAAAAAACCGTGTTTTCGCTTGATGAACAAATTCGCAGGGTGGTTGCTCTGATAGAACCGAAATGGTCGGGAAAAGGCATTGAAATTTATGTAGACATGGAAGACGATGTCGTCTTTGAGGGGAATGAAGATCTGATGCAGCAAATCTGGCTAAATCTATTGGTCAATGCTATCAAATTTTCTCCGCGCGGCAGTGTCGTTGATATCCGGCTGCGGCGACAGGGTGACGCTATTTGCTTTACAATACAGGATGAGGGCGTCGGCATGGACGAACAAGCGCAGGCGCACTGCTTTGACAAATTTTATCAGGAAGATGAATCTCAATCGGGGCTAGGCAACGGCCTGGGACTGGCAATCGTCAAGCGGATTGTTGAACTGCACAACGGTGCCGTGGAGGTACAAAGCGCACCAGCACAGGGCAGCAAATTTACTGTGATCCTTTAACGCTATTAAAGACCGGGTAGGGGGTCAGGTTCCCCGCATTTACTTTTCGCCAGAATTCAACAGCACTTCAACGAGATAGCCGTTGTCCCAACCGGCTAATTTTTGCCGGGTTTTCAGGCTGACGGATTTGCCGGGATCGACGCGCTT
>Ga0123353_10016040_pt1 | contig 10928 bp, 11 predicted proteins | sample TergutLab28metaG_3_FD_92763 | JGI IMG/M metagenome (GOLD analysis project Ga0123353, IMG submission 92763) | Labiotermes labralis P3 segment gut microbial communities from Petit-Saut dam, French Guiana - Lab288 P3 | ecosystem: Host-associated > Arthropoda: Insects > Digestive system > Gut ... | reverse complement strand
CGCCTGACGCAAAACTTTTTTGACAAACGGGGCATTCAGGTCGAAATTGTCAAGCTGAATGGTAATATCGAGCTGGCGCCTTTGATTGGCATTGCTGATGTGGTGGTTGACATCACTCAGACAGGAGCAACCCTGCGCGAGAACAAGCTGCAGGTCATCGAGTGTGTGTTGCCCAGTACGGCGCGCTTTGTTGCTCAGTATTCGGCGGCACGTACTGACCAGCGGGTAGCAGACCTTGTTGCCCAGCTGGAAGAAATGTGTGCGGGGGAGAGCACGACAGAGCAGAAACGAGCAGCACAGTGAAGATGAGACGACTTCAATTAGCAGCAGGACAGCGCTTGACAGAAGCACTGCTTGAGCGCAGCGGCGGCATTGATGCTGCTGCCACCGAGGTCGCTGCAGCAATCATCGCTGACGTAAAGCAGCGCGGGGACGCTGCATTGCGTGACTATACCAAGCGCTTTGACGGTGCAGACATCACCGACCTGCGCGTAAGCGAGGCAGAAATTGCCGCAGCTTTTGCTGCTGTTGATGACCAGCTGATCGCTGCTTTGACTGCCTGTGCTGACCGTATTGAGGACTTCCACAAGCGTCAGCTGCAGCAGTCCTGGTATGTTGCTCCGCGAGACGGCGTGTTTTTAGGGCAGCAGGTCACGCCTCTCAGTCGCGTGGGAATATACGTGCCTGGTGGACGCGCTGATTATCCCAGCACGGTGCTGATGAACGTCATTCCGGCACGGGTCGCCCGTGTTGCAGAAATTGCTGTTGTTGTGCCTCCTGCTGCTTGCGGCACGATTGTGCCCTCTACGCTGGTCGCGTGCTCGCTTGCTGGTGCTACTGAAATCTATAAAGTTGGCGGAGCACAGGCCATCGCAGCACTTGCCTACGGAACAGACAGCATTCCTGCGGTCGATAAAATCACCGGACCGGGCAATGCCTATGTTGCCGCTGCCAAAAAGCTGGTCCAGGGTACGGTGGGAATCGACATGATTGCCGGTCCCTCTGAGGTCTTGGTGCTGGCAGACAAGACGGCTAACCCGCGCTACGTTGCTATTGATCTGATGGCGCAGGCAGAGCATGATCCATTAGCCGCCTGTTATCTGGTGACGACAGACGCTAGCTTGCCTGACAAGGTCGCAGCAGAACTGGAAGTCTTGCTAAGGCAGTCGCCACGCGCAGACATTACTGCTGCGTCACTGCAAGATAACGGCATCGTGCTGGTCTGCGAGACAATGGAAGACGCCATTGCGGCATCGAACTTTATTGCACCTGAACACCTTGAGGTCTTGACAGCTGACCCACAAAGTTTGCTGGAAGACATCAGCAATGCCGGTGCGATCTTCCTTGGTTCGTGGACGCCAGAATCGGTAGGTGATTACAGTGCTGGACCGAATCATACTCTGCCAACGGGCGGCACGGCGCGCTTTTCTTCACCCTTGCGCGTTGATGACTTTCTCAAGGTATCGAGCGTGCTGTCCTACACAGCAGACGCTTTGCAGGCAGAGGCAGACGATGTTTGCACCATAGCAGATGCCGAACAGTTGTGGGCACACGCAGAAGCGGTCAGGCTGCGAATAGCTGACCTGGAAAAAAGAGAGCAGAAGTAGCGAAGATGAGCACGAGAGGAACAGAAATGGCAGGCCTGCGCAGCCCACGAGCTGCCCTTGCTGACCTGACACCTTACCGGGGCGAGATGCCTGCTGGCAAGTTGATTCTTGCGGCAAACGAAAGCCCCTTTAATCTGCCTGTCGTCCTGCGCGAAAAACTGCAGGCACGTAGTGCTGACTTTCCCTTTAACCGCTACCCCGACCCGCTGGCACAAAAGCTACGTGCAAAGCTTGCAGCAGCGCAAGGGGTGGCAACAGATTGTATTCTGCTAGGCAACGGGGGAGACGAGCTACTGCTTGACATCATGCTAGCCTGGGGTGGCACAGGGCGCACTATGCTGCAGTTTACTCCCACTTTTTCGATGTATGAAATCTATGCGCAAACGCTGGGAACAGAAGTTGTCAGCCTGCCGCGTGACCCTGATACCTACGGCATTGACATCGAGGCTGCAACAGAGCGCCTGCAAGCTGGCGACATTGACCTCTGCTTTCTTGACAATCCTAATAATCCCTCGGGGAATTTGACCGATACAGCGTCACTGCTCACCTTAATCGCGGCAAGCGACTGCCTTTTTGTGGTTGACGAAGCCTATTTTGAATTTAGCGGTCAGAGTATGCGCGCCTATCTGGACCAGCTGCCAAATCTGGTCATACTCCGCACCTTTTCAAAGGCCTATTCACTGGCGGGTCTGCGCCTGGGTTATGTGCTGGCAAGCCCGCAGGTAATCGAGCAGCTTTCGCGTGTGCGTATGCCCTATTCGGTTAACGCTTTCACGCAATTTGTGGCAGAGTTGGTGGTGGATATGCCAGAGGAGTTTGACCGCAACATTGCGACCATTATTGAGCAGCGTGACAGTCTGTATGCCCAGATGTCTGCGTTTGCGGGTGTCGAGGTCTGGCAATCTGCGGCTAACTTTCTGCTGTTTCGTCTGCCGCGTGCTGCTGCAGTGTGGCAGTGCCTGCTTGATGACTATGACATATATGTGCGCAATTTTTCGCAGGCAGCAGGTCTTGAGAACTGTCTGCGTGTGACCGTTGGTGACGCACAGCAAAATGCACGATTTATGACTGCTTTGTCTGCAGCAATTGCCCGTAGCACTGACAAGAGAGATTGAGGAGAGCGACCAGCCATGAGCGATACCACAACACAGCGCGCACGAAGCGCGCGCATCGAGCGGGCGACCACAGAAACTGACATTGTTTTGCAGCTGAACCTTGATGGCTCGGGTGTGATAAACGTTGCCACAGGAAGCGGCTTTTTTGACCACATGCTGACGGCTTTTGCAAAGCACGCTGGTTTTGACCTTGACTGTCGCTGCACAGGAGACATTGAAGTCGATGACCACCACACGGTCGAAGACGTCGGCTTGGTTTTGGGTACTGCTTTTGCTGAAGCACTGGGTGACGGGGCAGGTATTACACGCTTTGCAGACGTGCTGGTTCCTATGGACGAGGCTTTGGTCTTTGCGGCTGTTGACATCAGTGGTCGCGGTCAGCTGCACTACCGGGTTGAGGTACCCATTGAAATGATCGGCAGCTTTGATACGACCCTTGCCAAAGAGTTCTTTATTGCTTTTACCAGCAAGGCAGGTATTACGCTGCACCTCGAGGCTTTGGCAGGCGAGAACAGCCACCATATTTTAGAGGCGACCTTTAAGGCAGCAGCACGCGCACTGCGCGAAGCTGTGGCCCTTGACGGGCGCGTTAGCGGCATTCCTTCGACAAAGGGAACGCTGTGAGTACAGCCAAATTACAACTGTTTCCTGCGATTGACTTGCTTGATGGACGTGTCGTGCGCTTGGCGCAGGGTGACTACCAGCGGGTCACCGTCTATCACGATGACCCGGTCACCCAGGCGCGTGCGTTTCGTGACAGCGGAGCTGCGTGGCTGCATGTAGTTGACCTTAATGCGGCGCGCAGTGGCCGTCCCCACAACACGGAAAGTATCGCAGCGATTGCCCAGCAGGTCCCTGGCCTGAACATACAGGTCGGTGGGGGAATGAGGACGCACTCCGCCATTGAAACGATGCTTGAAACAGGCGTCAAGCGCGTGGTCGTGGGTAGCAAGCTTGCCCGTGACCCAGCTTTTGCAGCAGGGGCTGTCCAGAACTTTGGCGCAGACGCTCTGGTCGCTGGCATTGATGCGCGTGACGGCATTGTGGCGGTGGACGGCTGGACTGCCATGAGCACGATTCCTGCCCCTGAACTGGTTGCAGAACTTGCCAGTATTGGACTCCGGCATCTGGTCTATACCGACATCAGCCGTGACGGCATGCAAACGGGTATTCAGCCAGAGCTGTATGCAGCAGTTGCGGTAGCCGCGGGCTTTCCTGTGATAGTGAGCGGTGGTGTAGCGAGCCTTGCTGATATCGAAGCCGCGAGGGAGCTTGGACCAGAACTGATAGAGGGTGTAATTATTGGCAGAGCCTATTATGAGGGCGAGATTGATATTAGGGCAGCGCTGGACGTGCTAAAGGCACCACAGGGCACGCTGTGAGCGACCTATTTTGTCAGAACCCTGTGCTCACGTAGGAGTAAACTACGCTGCGCGCAGGAACCTAACAAAAAGCTCACTCACAACGCACCCTGAGGTGCCTAAAAAACTTGAAAGGTTGGAAGCTGCATGGACATCATTCGTGTAATACCTTGTTTGGATGTTGAAAAAGGGCGTGTTGTTAAAGGCATCAACTTTGTTGATCTGCGCGACATTGGCAGTCCGGCTGAAATGGCTGCTGCCTATCAAGCCGCCGGTGCCGACGAGCTGGTCTTTCTTGACATCAGCGCCAGTCACGAAGGGCGTGCTACGCGCGTTGATCTGGCACAGACGACCCGTGCCGCCTGCAGCATTCCCTTTGTGGTGGGTGGTGGTATGGCATCACAAGACGATGTCGCGGCAGTACTTGCAGCGGGAGCCGACAAGGTATCGCTGGGCAGTGCAGCTGTGCGCAATCCCCAGCTGGTAAAACAGGTGAGCGAATGCTATGGTCCAGACTCCCTGATTATTGCTGTTGACGCACGCAAAGTTCGTGGGTCTGCTGCAGATAAGTGGGAAGTCATCATTGGCGGTGGGCGCGAAAACACGGGCATTGACGTGATTGCCTGGGCGCATGAAGCCGAAAAGCTGGGTGCCGGCGAGATTTTGCTGACCAGCATGGACTGCGACGGCGTTACGGGCGGTTATGACATCGCGCTGACTCGTGCGGTTGCTGACAGCGTCAGTATTCCCGTGACGGCAAGCGGAGGAGCAGGAAAAATCGATGACTTTGTCGAGGCGGTCGTTGACGGTCACGCTGCGGCAGTGCTTGCGGCAAGCGTCTTTCACTACGGACGTATTACGGTGCGCGAGGTCAAAGAAGCCCTGCGCGCAGCAGGATTTTCGGTAAACCTGTCAGAGTAGGGGAGAGTACGAGGATGAGTATGACCAGTACAGAGCGCGAAACCCAAGCCCTCGGCATCGATGACCTGCTGTTTAACGCAGATGGTCTGATTGCAGCCATTGTGCAAGAGACAGAAAGCGGCGAAGTACTGATGGCCGCCTGGATGACCCGCGAAGCCCTGCAAAAAAGCATCGACACGGGCTATACCTGGTTTTGGTCACGCTCGCGCAAACGCCTCTGGCAAAAAGGTGAAGAAAGCGGCAACGTGCAGCGCATTGCCTCTATTAGCTATGACTGTGACGGCGATACTCTGCTGATTGGCGTCGAGCAGGGCGGAGACGGCGTCGCCTGTCACACGGGTGCGCGTAGCTGCTTTTATCGCGAGCTACCTCTGGTAGGGCAGCTTAAAAAGCAAGGGAAGGCGGAGTAGCCCATGACTGACACACAATCACTGGGTATCACCCTTGATGAATTGATGGACATCATCAAGCAGAGGAGTAGGTCTGCACCAGACAGTTCGTATACAGCAGCAATGCTTGCGGGGGACGTGGACGCACTCCTTAAGAAAATCGGCGAAGAAGCAACCGAAGTTGTTATGGCGGCAAAAGACGAGGACCGTGCTCAGCTGTGCTACGAGGCGGTTGATTTGCTGTATCACCTGCTGGTGACCTGCGAGCGTTTTGAGGTCACAGCCGACGATCTTGCCGCAGAAATTCGGGGGCGCTTTTGAGCGCGTATGCTGACAAAACAGTAGCTGCGGGGACGGCTCTGCCTTTGGCTGACTGCCACATTCACTCGTCTTTGAGTGGGCACGCACGTAGCAGCCTGGATGAAATGCTTGCCGGCATTGCCAAGAGCGGGCTCTACGGCGCCATTGTCACCGAACACCTGCCTCTGCCAGAAACTATTGACCCGCAGCGTGCTGTCTCGATGCACCCCGATGCGCTTGCGCCCTATGTTGAGCAGTTGCGCACAGCGGCGGAGTACGTCCAAGAGCGCAACAGCCAACACAGCTGTCCGCAGGCGCCCTACATTGTGATAGGCGCCGAGGCTGACTGGCTGAACCACGACCCCGCCTGGACACATCAGTCGGTCGCAGAAGCACGTGCTACTGGTGTTGAGGTCATTTTGGGCAGTGTGCACCTGTTAGATGGCTGGGCATTTGATGACCCCAGCCAGCTGGACCTTTGGGATCGTCGCAGCGTTGAAGACGTCTGGGATCAGTACTTTAGCGAATGGATACAGGCAGCTCGTTCTGGTCTTTTTGATGTGATGGCACATCCCGATCTGCCCAAAAAATTTGGTCACCGACCAGCTGAGCCTTGTCAGTACTACGCCGAGGCAGCAGCAGCGGTTGCTGATGCTGGCATACTCTGCGAAGTTTCGACAGGTGGCCTGCGCAAAAGATGCGCCGAGCTGTATCCTGCACAGGACTTCATTGCAGAGTTAGCGAGGCGTGGTGTTGGCATGACCATTGGGTCTGACGCACATGCAGCAGCAGAGATTGGCTACCGCTTTGACTACGCAGCGCAGTGCCTGCTGCAAGCTGGCGTGACCTATCAGTCTTTTCCGCAAGGGTCAGCAGAAAACAGGCGTATCACAAAACTTCCGCTACAATAGTTCTATGAGAGAAACACAGTCCATTACCGCGTATCCAAAAGAGCGCTACGTCCTTTGCACCGACGGTGGTTCGCGGGGCAATCCTGGACCTGCGGGCATTGGCTTTGTCTTGACGGCAGGTGACGCCACCCTGTGCGAGGGAGGGGCATTTATTGGGCACGCCACCAATAATGTCGCCGAGTACAAGGCACTTATCTGGGGGCTGGAAAATGCGCTGGATGTCGGTGCTGAAGTCCTGCAGGTACGCGCCGACAGCGAACTTTTGGTCAAGCAACTAAAGGGTGAGTACAAGGTAAAGAATGCCGCGCTCAAGCCGCTGTTTTTGCGGTCGCTGGACCTTACTCGGCGATTTAAGACATGCGAGTACGTCCATATCTTTCGTGAAGAAAACACGCGTGCTGACCAGTGGGCGAACCAGGCAATGGACGAACTCTGCCACGTGGGAAACCCCAATCTTTTGTATCAGCAGGACGCAACACAGCTGCAGCTTGACTTGGGGACCTAGCAGGATGAGGGGGCGATGACGGTGGGAACCTTTGAGCTGACGGTCAAGGACCATTTTGATGCGGCGCATTTTCTGTACGACTATCCGGGCGAATGTCGTAATCTGCATGGTCATACCTGGGATATCGAGGTCAGCGTTCAGTCGAGCCAGCTCTGTGATTTGGGCATGGTCTATGATTTCGCGCTGCTGAAAAAGGATTTGAAGGCAGTCCTTGCGCGCTACGACCACAAGCATCTGAACGAGGTCACACCTTTTGACACTATCAGTCCAACGGCAGAGAATCTGGCGCGCGTGATTTATGAGCAGCTGAGCGAGAACATACAACAGCCACAGCTGCGTGTTACCCAAGTCACTGTCTGGGAATCACCCATCGCAAAACTGGTCTACCGACCCTAAAACGTGAACGCTTTTTTGGGCAATTGTGCGCAGCTTGTGAATTGGACCGCTGCAAAATCTCTCAAAATCACCCTTAAATCACTCCAGACAAGCAAGAAAGCCTGTCAGAAGCAGTAGCGGGGGACTTTTGTGCAGCATACATTGCATTTCGGTCCTTATAAATGCGATAATGGTTTGGTCTCAATTACATACGATAGGCCCTGCCACCGTGGCACGCATGGTGGTATGTGGTGTTACGGTGACACTACGGGGACATTTAGTGAACGAATACGGGCAGCTAGCAAGCACGTAGCGAACGAGCGCGAACGAGCAAGATACCGAGCAAGAACCATAAAGGCTCGGCAGAAGAGGAGCAGATGACCGCCAAGATGCATAGCACAAAGACGCCTGCTTTATTTGGATTGCTGGGCAACCGAAAGCTGGTGTTGGCTGCCGTGGCGCTGCTGCTTTTTGTGTCACCGCTTTTTGTAGCACTCAATTCTTCTGCGACGCAATCTCTTATTGCGCGGGTACAAGAACCCCTCAATCGTGGTCATGAATTCCTGTCTTTAGAAGACGGCCTGGCTTCGCTTGAAGAAAGCGGCATCACCATTGTCGAAGTCTCTGCGGGTTATTCACATTCGATGGCGATTTGCGCAGACGGCAAGCTGTACACCTGGGGCAATGGCTACGGTGGCAGACTGGGTCTGGGCGACATTGAGGGTCGCAGCACCCCGCAAGAAGTAACGCAGGGCGCACGCTCATGGAAGGCAGTTGCCGCAGGCGACATGCACTCCCTTGCCTTAGATTCAGACGGCTACGTCTGGGCCTGGGGCGAGAACTGGGCAGGACAATTAGGCGTCGGAGACAGTGAAGACCATGACCTGCCACAACAGGTCATACTTCCCGGCTTGCTTGCTGCCCGTGCGATTTCTGCAGGCTATGATCACTCGTTTGCTCTTGACGAGAACGGCAATCTGTGGGCATGGGGAGACAATATTATCACCTATGACTGGTCGGGAGGAAAGCACCTTTACGGACGACTGGGTCTGGGTGACGACGATGTCGATTTTTACGATCTGCCCCAGCAAATACCGACAGGGACAACGCGCTGGGCTGCTATTTCTGCAGGAGGTGCTCACGCGCTTGCCCTTGATACTGCGGGTAATCTGTGGGCATGGGGAAGAAACAACCACGGTCAGCTGGGACTGGACGACACCGCAGCTTATAGTACGCCGCAGCAAGTAACAACAGACGCGACTGTGTGGCAACAGGTGTCAGCGGGTGCAAATCACTCACTGGCGATTGACGCTGAGGGTAACCTGTGGTCATGGGGTGAGGGTACCTTTGGCAAGCTGGGTCTGGGTGGTACTACTAATCAGCACGCTCCGCAGCAGCTAGTTCTTGACACTGACAGTAGCGATGATTCTGACGATGCTCTGCAGTGGCAGTCAGTCGCTGCTGGAAACTTTCATTCACTTGCCCTTGATAGCGAGGGTAATCTTTGGTCGTGGGGACGCGGTTCCTATGGCAAGCTGGGTCTGGGCAGCACAACTGACTTCCAGACTCCCCAGCAAGTACCTACTGCAGACGACTTTGTCTGGCAGACGATTTCTGCTGGCAGCTGGCACAGCATGGCACGTGGCAGCGACCACAGCGTCTGGACATGGGGATACAACGGTCTGGGAGCCTTGGGCAAAGGGGTCGTTGACACAGATCGCGGCACGGGAACTGATAACTGGGTACCCTGGAACGTAGCGGCATCACTACTGCCGTCCTCTGAGGGTGACTGGACAGCCTCTGAAGGATCAACTACACCTAAAAGTGAAGCAACAGGTGTAACCCATCTGAACGCAGAAAATATTGTCATCTATTTTGACCGGCCTATGTGCACCGAAGCCATGTCACGCGGCACTATTGCCATTGATAACGGTGCGCAGGTAAATATCGCACGGGGTGTGTGGCTTGAGAGTCCGCAGGGGCCTAACACGGTCTTTGTGGCACCGCTGAGCCTGGCTGCCTCGTACACGCAGCATACAGCAACAGTTTCGGGCTTTATGGCAGAGGCTTTTGGTATGCGCGACGTCAGCGAGATGTACCCATACAGCTGGACCTTTACGACAGCAGAAGTTGTTCCCACAGAATGGGATGGCTACGCGACACTGCCTGATTTGACCCTCGATATTGCCATTACCAAGACCCTGCGCGCACCTGAGGGTACGCCCATTCCCTCTATAGATTTTGAGTTTGACCTTGATCCTGTCAGCTTTATTGCTGCAGGGGATGAAGACGAGCAGAACACAGACGACGTGGGACAAAACCTTGAGGACGCATCAATTGCTCTGATGCCGCAGCTGAACAATTCGGGCATTAGTATAACGGCTGACAGCGAAATGACCTTTGACCACCAGACGGGTATCGAAGAAATCACCAGCCTGTCTGCGGGACTGCTTGACGGGGTGAACTTCCCAGCGGTGGGTATCTATATTTACCGTATTGCAAAAAGCAGTGAAACGATTGAGCCGAGCACAGACGGCTTGCTGCCAATGCTGACACCCTGTGAAAGCGAGTATCACCTAAATATTCGCGTCAAAGAAACGCTTACCGGCGAGTTCTTTGTTGACGCGCTGTCGGTGCAAGAACTGCAGGATGGCAGCCCAAGCGGTGCCATCAGCACAAGCCCCGATGCCCTGCGCTTTGATAACACTCTGGTCGCCCTGCACGAAGACCTTGACCCCACTGAACCTGCGGTACAACAGGGACTGAGCATTATCCAGACAACGATAGGTTCGGTAGCAAACATGGGCCGTTCCTTTAGCTATGACGTCACCGTTTGGGCACCCGAGATGCCAGAACCGGTAGTTGACGGCTATCTTGCTTATGTTATTGACCGCGAAAGCAACGAAGTTGTCACCAGCGAGAGCAACGGAAGTGCAGCAGGTTACGACAACTACGGACAGTTCCTGCTGTTTAAACATGGTGTCACGCAAACCGTTAGCCTGACAAACGACCAGATGCTGGTCTTTGTGGGTACCCATATTGGTGCCCGCTATCAGGCAACGCTGCACCCTGTAGTTAACTACTGGCCGCAGGCGGTTATCACCATTGACGGCCAGACAGAACCAACAATCGCGCCGCTGAATATGGCCGACAATTACACGCTGACGACCGGCGAACAAATGCTGGGAGAGTTCGAGAACTTAGTTGAGTTTACCACCACCAACCTGACAAACACTGACGCGGGTCTGGTGACGGGCAACTTTACTTCAGCGATAGTGGTAGTGATGCTGGCTGGTCTGGCAGTACTAACACAGATGAATAGACGTAATCGTCAGGACGACGAATTCAAGCTGCTGAAAAGCAGCATAGCTTAAAACAGATCAGGCAGAGACGAAAGGGTAGACCGTGACCGCCAGAACCCAAAAACCCCACGGGGGGGGGGGG
>Ga0123353_10016036_pt1 | contig 10930 bp, 6 predicted proteins | sample TergutLab28metaG_3_FD_92763 | JGI IMG/M metagenome (GOLD analysis project Ga0123353, IMG submission 92763) | Labiotermes labralis P3 segment gut microbial communities from Petit-Saut dam, French Guiana - Lab288 P3 | ecosystem: Host-associated > Arthropoda: Insects > Digestive system > Gut ... | reverse complement strand
AGCAACCACATCTCCAACTTTTACATTAGCAGGTCCCTTTATCGTAACACTTTTAATTTTTCCACAAGCTACTAATAGTAAACCTATAAACATAGCTAACGTTATACTTAATAATTTTTTCATATTTCCTCCTCAAGTATTTTATACTCATATTATTATACCACATTGATAAATAAATCTATCAATAATATAAGATTAAATAATTATTTTTTATCTAATTTTTAATCAGTTTAGCTGCAGCCTCATCAACAATTACTGTAACATTAGAATGTAAGTTCAATGCTGATGCAGGAAATTTAGTGCTTACTTCTCCACTTAGTAATCTCACTAAAGCATCTCTTTTACTTTCACCTGAGATTAGCAACAAAATTTTCTTAGCTTTAAGAATATTTTTGATACCCATCGTAATGGAATACTTTGGAACCAAATTAATATCATTTTCAAAAAATCTTTTATTAGCTTCTCTAGTATTTTTAGTTAACTTAACAATCCATGTAGATTTATTAAAAGGAGTGTTTGGTTCATTAAAACCTATATGTCCATTTGCTCCTATTCCTAATAATTGTAAATCAACAGCGATCTTTTCTAAAGCTTCATTATAATCTTGGCAATTTTTCTTTAAATCATTACCTTGTGAAGAAGGTATATATACATTGTTTTTGTTGATATCAACATAATTAAACAAGTTTTCATACATAAATGTATAATAACTTTGGGGATGATTTAACTCAAGATTACAATATTCATCTAAATTATAAGTGCTGACATCTTTAAAGCTTATATCTTTATTATTACACATTTTAATCAACTCTTTATATGTTCCAACAGGACTAGAACCAGTTGCTAATCCTAAAATAGCATTTGGTTTTAAATTGATTACATCTTTAATCGTTAAAGCTGCCAACTTACTCATCTCATCATAATTAGCAACTTTTATTATTTCAAATCTTTTTAAATAAGTTTTATCCATATTCCTCCATTTTTATTTTTACTTTTCCAGTAATTTTTATTTTTCCTCTCAAAGCTTTAGCTAAAGTTTGTAATGATAACTTAGTTGCTTCAAATAACAAAATATAAGAAGATGGTTTTAAATATAAGTAATCATATGGACTTCTTAAAGCTACTACAATCGTTTTACCTTTATCTAAACTTCTATACAATCTATTTTGGTAATCATCTAATTTAACATTATATGTACACAATACAACCTTGCTATAACTTTTAACACAATCTACTATATTATCTATATTAGTGTCAACATCATATATAATTTCTTCACAGTCTAAATAATCTTTCAAACTAATTTGTTTATTTAAATCATCAACTAAAGTTACAATTTTAATTTTTGGAAATAGAATTAAAGTGTCATTTTCACATATTGGTATTAATCTATTTTTATCTTTAATTAAACAAATACTTTTTTCTTGTAATAATTTAGCTAAATCTTGTTTTAACATAAAAGGATATAATTTATTAATATGTGGCAAACTTTGTTTATATCTAATTATTTTATTATAGCTTTCTTCAATTCTTGTTATAGGTATTTTGTTATTCTCTACTAGATGAACAAAAGTATCAAATATCAGTTTTTGTTCGTCCATACTAGCTTTTCCGCAAAATGTTAATATATCAACTCCTGCACAAACACTATTAACTAATATTTCTTCTAAACTAAAATTAGTCCAAATAGCTCCCATAGTTAGAGAATCTGTCATAATTAAACCTTTAAATCCTAGCTCATTTTTCAATAATTCAGTAATTATATTTTTTGATAGAGTAGCAGGAAATTTTTCATCGTATGCAGGATATAAGATATGCGAAGTCATAATCCCATTAATACCATTTTCAATTGCATTTCTAAAAGGAACTAATTCTAACTCCTCAAGTTCTTTTTTACTTTTGTTGACACATGGAAGTCCGATATGAGAATCTACATTAGTATCTCCATGGCCTAAAAAATGTTTCATAGTAGTAATTAAATTAGCTTTATTAAAACCTTTAAATGCTTTCATTGCTAAATTAGCTACTATTGCTGGATCATCTGAATAAGAACGAGAATTAATAACAGGATTATACGGATTATTATTAACATCACCTACAGGAGCTAAATTAATATTAAAACCTAAAGCTGCTAATTCTAATCCTACATAATAACATATCTCTTCAATTTTATCAATATCCCCAGAAGCTAAAGCCATAGCTCCTGGCAAGCTAGTTATCCCATGCATAACACGTAATACTGCTCCTCCTTCTTGATCTAACGCAATAAAGGGTTTTATACTAGAATTTTTAATTATATCCTCATTTAAATTAATTACTTGAGAAACGTTATCAATATTTCTGCCAAAATGCACAACGCCACCAATTTTTAACTCTTCAATTAAGAATTTTAACTGTTCATTATACTCTTGACCATGAAATGCAAACATTAACATTTGTGCTATTTTTAACTTAATATCCATCCTAACCTACAATACCTGTTCTTTCAATACTTTCAACAAATAATTTTTGAACAAATAAGTAACCTATCATTAATGGTAACATTAATAATAATGCAGCTGTATTCGCAACCATTCCAATGAACAAAGCATTCTTATTAATACTCTCACTAGTCATAGATTTAAAGAATGGATCACCAGCAGCAACCCAAGTACTAATTTTAGTAAATAAATTTTCTGTACCCTTTGCTAAAGTAACCGCCAAAAATGTTCCACTTTTAGCTTCAATATTAAATAAACGCCCAAAATAATAATCATTCCACTGCCATACAAATGCAAACAATCCAACAGTTACAATAGTTCCTCTTGCATTCGGTAACATAACAGACCAAAATGTTCTAACAACGCCAGCACCATCAACTTGAGCAGATTCTTCTAATTCCATTGGTAAACTTCTAAAAGCTTGTCTAAATAGATATATGAATATCGCTGATCTAATACCAGACCCAAATAAAGTCATTATTACTATAGCAATAGCAGAGTTCATAATATTAATTCCAAAGAACCGATTGTCCATAAAGAATAATGTTCTAGATTGCAATAGTGTTTCATTTGGAACAACTAAAGAAATTAAAACTAATGCAAATAGTATTTTACTTCCTTTAAATTTTAATCTAGCGAACGCATACCCAAAGAATGAACAAACAATGATATTTATTATCATTACTACAGTTGATAATATTAAAGTATTTGTAAATGATTCCCAAAAACTTAGTAATTTTGCTGCAATTTGGAAATTAATAGTCGACCATGTTTCAGGTATCCACACAACCAACGGATTAGATAAGTCTATAGGATGTCTAAATCCAAATGACAATCTAGAGAATATTGGAAACAGTATTACAAAACATAAACCAATCAATATTAAAGTTCTAAAAAGTGCACCACCAAAACCTAATGATTTTCTCGCAATAATTTTCTTTTTTATTGGATCTTTAAAATCATTCTTTATTTCGTTAAGTTTATCTTTAAAACTTTTTTTAGTAGACTCACTAGCTAGAGCTTCTTCTACTACTGTATCTTTTACTATTTTTTCATTATTCATCATAATAGAACACCATTAAAGAGAAGACAACTATTGCTACCGCTATAATTACTACTGTTATTATACAAAACAATAAAGACATTGCTGCATGTATACCATAATTAGATAATTGACCTAAAGGTGAATACGATGTAGTGATTATACCTGGCAGCTCAAATCTTTTTAAGTTTGTTAGTAACTCTGACCGCATCAGTGAGTCGACGACTGTATATACGCAAGCAGGCAACATCATTGGAGAAACCATAGGAAAAGTTATTTTCCAGAATATTTCATATTGGGTTGCCCCTTCTATTTTAGCCGCTTCATATAAATGTTTAGGCACTGATTGTATTGCTGCTAAGAATATTAATATTTGCACCCCAGAATAAGTTAAAATATCATATATTTGATTAGCAGTAGAAGATAAAAATGTTACTATATTACCAGGCATGTTTGCATTTAATAAAAAGTCTGTAAAATTAAACATACCTGCGAACCAGCTTTCACCGGCACCTTCGACGGACCCTGCTAAAGTAGCAGCTTGTGTCATTGCTTGATCAACTGCTTGTGAGTTAAAAATAACTGGCATAAAGAATACTGCACGAACAAATGTACGACCTACAAACTTAGTATTTAATACAACAGCAATAAGCAAACTAAATATCATAACTAAAGGAATATTTAACGCTATAGAAACAGCAGTACTTTGAAGTATTTCTCTAAAAGTTCTAGAACTTGCTATATAACCATTCCATAAGTAACGATAATTGTCACCCCCTATATAAACAGTAGTATATCCAATAGCTTCACCAGTATTTGGATTAATTCCCAAAGTTCCTATCCAAGAAAAACTATAAAAAATAGTAGTTAAAAATGGAAGTAAGAAAAAGAATATGAATCCTATTATTAACGGAATTAAAAACACAAATCCCCATATAGCCTTTCTTTGACGATAAGTTGTATGTTTTATAATTAATCTAAATGGATAAGTTACACCATTTACTATTGGTTGCATAAACTTTAAGTTGAAAAACCAATGTATTCCTCTTATTACTTGATATACAACAAAACTAACTCCATTTTTAATACCATTGTATACTTTACGAAAGAATTCACGCATGAGGCACCTCCACTATAGCATAACTATTACCTCTAACTGTAACTCCTAGTAACACATTACGATAGATAGTATCATTGTAATTTATAACAATAGATAACCCATTAGCATATGTTACTTGACAAACATTGTCCGCTAATAATTTATAATTGACCAATCTAGATTGATGAATTCCTATATCATTTAAAGTGTTATTCATTTCAATTATTTTGTCTCTATAGTTTAAATAGAAGGCTTTAGAATATTGAGTTAATCTAGCATCAGTATCTTGTTGAATAAATATATTAGTATTTTGGTGTGAAAGTTGGAATGCTAAATTAGATCCAGTTTCAATACACTTTAGTAAATACCATTGGTCACTACGATTTGAATTACTCAAAGCATTAATAGTAGGTGCGAAATAATCAAATAACCCGCTTACAACTAGTTGATACAAAGGAATTGAGTAATCATAGTGTGGATATAAAGTAGATTCAACAGGAACATCATATGCTAAATTTACATATCCAAAAGCATAATTATATGGTCTGTTCACTGCAATTTTATCTAAATTTTGTGACAGATTTTCAAATGCTTCAAGTTGGTAATTAATAGCATCAGAAGGAAATATTTCCTTATTTCGACGATAATCACCAGTTTTATTATTTCCTAAATCAATCATTAATCCACCTTTAATACCAGTCTTTTTGAATGTTGTCATAAAAGCATTACATACAGCATCATAAAACCTTGGTGATACAAAATTAACTCTTCCCATATCAGCTGTTGAAGTTGAAGTCGCCATATTAAAGAAACCTTGAACAGCATATCTACCTGATATTTGTCGAGCAGTATAGTTTTGATTACCCAATGAATAATTATATCCATGAGCAGTAGTAATTGATATTTCTGGATAAAAATCTATTCCCTTAGTAGCTAAATAGTTATTAAACTCAATGAAATCCTTATTGCTACCTAAGGTTGAAGATACTTTTACATTAGATCTAACATTAAGCTGAGTAGTATCTTTCGTCCAGGATGTATAAGCTACAGCCATTTGCTGAACACCATTGTTTTCTAAGTCTTCAATGATATTTTTAGCTTGTTCAAAAGTTGTTAAACTAACAGTTTTGTCATATGAGAATGCTATCATTATATCTCTTACTTTAATTGCTCCCAAAAAGTTAAGTGAAACTACCGTTTCTTTAGTGTCATCTTTTTCTTCAATATTGTTTCTTTCCATTAAAAATGAACGATATTTTTGAGCAATAACATCATAACGATAAGTATTATCTTCGTTTAAGAAATCATCTAACTTTAAAAACTTATACTTATAAGACATATCAGATTGAGATTTATCTTTAGTAATCTTAGTAAATCTATTATAACTATAACTTGCTACAGTAACTTCGACACTATCACGATATTTGGCTACATAATAAGCGTAATTATAAAGAATAGCTGAAGTAGCACTAGGACGATAATAATCTGCTGCTATACTATTTTGAGCAGCACTCTTATCTGCTATCGCTAGCACTCCAATATTTTTGTATGTGTCTAAGAATGCAAACATCCCTAACATATAATCCATTGTATTATCGGCAGCTATACTTAATATATGAGCTCTATCTTGTCCATATAATGGGACCGTAGGTGTCCCCAAACCCATAATAGTTTTTGGAGAGTTAAATGACATGACTGCTCCACTACCATCAGGTAAGACAATCTGTCCTTTGAGCACATTATTTGGGAGGGTAGAATAATGAACACCATCATTAGCACAATAATATGGCAAGATATTCAAACTCGCAATCTTCGCTTCATGTGCATAAGTATAAGAAAGTATATCTTTACCAGTTTCAGGATCTTTACCAATCTTATCTGGAATAAATCGACCATTCTTGTCTTTACCATTACCTTCTTTTAAATAATCATTTAATATTGTAACATCCATACCATCTTCTGTTAATATAAATCTCATTATAATTTGGAAAACAGGAGGACTTGAATCTGATACTATATTATGTATTTCATTTTGGATAATAGGTAACATATCGTCTAATGATGTTCTAACAGGAACTAATTCTCCATATTCATTCACAATATATTCACCATGATCATCTACTTCATATACATAATTACCATCTAAATCTCGCATAGGTATTCCACCTAGTTCGTATGGATTACCTCTATATTGAACTGATCTCTCATAATCAAATCCTAAATTTGGAAATGGTATAAAAGGAGATTGAAAATAACTAGGAATATCTGGGTTATAATACATTATGTCATATTTTTCTATATTATTAGCTCCACTTCTCCCATTAACATAAGAAAAAGAGTTAGGAGTATTACTAAATACAGCACGATGATTAGCATTAAACGCTATAAAACCTTGAGCTCTTAACGCATTACTTCTTTCATAGAAAACACTACTTTCATCAGTAGTAAAGGCAGATTCTAAAACATAAAACCCTGCTCCAGTTCCATTAGCACCATTTAATCTATTGAAAACATTTGAAATACTTGAGTATTGATTCATATGGCATGGAGAAGATCCATCATTAACAGGTTGATATACACCATTAACTACAGCATTACCTACATATTTTATACCATCATCAAAATCATAACCATTTGGTGTATTAAAATCTACCCCAACTTTTAATAATGGATAATAATCATCAGTTGCGAAACCATAAAACTTATAATATTGGAAAGTCTCAGTTGAGTTTGGATTTTGGCTTCTATTGTTTATTGTAGCAGTATGATAAATAAGTCCCATACTATCATTATAATTTGGATTATAATTTTCATCTCCACCAGCAACTTGTTCTACATCAAATTTTCCTATTAGATATGCAGCACATTCATCATCATATATCTCTAATGGTAAGTTTCTTAAATATAACAATTTTTGGTATACAACACCATTCTTTATTTCAACTTGGTCTTCTTTTATATTAGTTCCTACTTGAGATGAATATCTTGTATAATAAAGCATATTACCTCTATATAAATCAAGGAAACTTTCTCTATCCCAATACTTAGGTAAAAGATTTTCAATTAACAAGAATTTACCAACTTCATATAGTACTTCAATACCATTTTCAATTGAATAATTAACTTTATAATGTCTTTCAGTATACCCAAATAAATCATTTAAATATTGAATACTATAATCATATACATTTAATGTATTAGTAGTTCCTTTTGAAGTAAAATATGTTATTTCTAAATTGGAGTAAGTCTCTTGATCTTTATTATTAGCAGGAGATGAACCAACTGCAGTTCTGCTAAGAGGTGCTCCTGTTTTTTGAAAAACAGTAATACCACTTAAAATTGTTTCTTTAATACTTTCAGAAAGAGAGTTAAATACTATCATTGAAGGAAATTCCCCTCCAATATAACTTGATTTATCTATAACAGTAATAATTGTAGTCATTTCATCAAAAATTAGAGCATAATTATCATTTGATGCAATCATTTTCATTTTAGTTAACTGATTTCCTACTAGTGGATGAGGGTTTGTTCCTTGAAATATCCCCATATCATTATAGCTTGAAAAATCTATAAAAGCAGATAAGTCTGTTTTAGTATTTCTAATAGAAAGACTATATGGTTTTAAACCACCAGTGAATAACACTAAACAAACAATACCACTTATTAATAAAACTAAATAACAAAATATAAATTTTAAACTTAAGAAATTAATTTTCTTTTTCATAATTTCACCCATAAGTATCGTAAAATGATCTCACTATATATCGTGTTGATAAAACCAGTCATTTTTTGAATTAAATCAAACACCAGCATTCCTGCAAAAGCAACTATTACTATAGCAAGAGCAGTAACTAAAACTGAAAATGCAGTTTTAACCAACCCATATTCATGTATTACTAACATCCCTAATATCCCCATATAAAATGTTAGAATACTGCCTGCAGATAAAATCAAAGCATGCAAAGCAATTTGGTCCAATGTTACAAACTGACTTATTATAAAGCCTAACAATAAAGACCAAATCAAAGGAAACAAACAATAACTGAACATCATAAATATTTCCTTCATTTTACCTTTTCCGTCCAAGAAAGTTGTAGTCGCCCAATTACATATAGTTAACACACCAATTATTACTACATATAGCAACAGGGTTGTTAAAAAATTAATATTACTAGGTTTATTAGGATTCACAATAAAACTAGAAGCATAACTATTAACTAATGATACAATCGCAACAAATAATATAAACAATAGAGCAGCACTCATTTTTGCTTTTTTATATCTCTTAAATTCTTCCCAACCCTTTATAGGATGTAACATAATGTAAACAGGAAATTTTACCATGTCTATCCATATTAACTTAAGAACGTTTAAAACAATTTTCTTAAATGTTAACTTTTCTTTATTCGAAGTTGTATCAGATTCTTTTGTTTCTTCAGTTAAAATTAATTTTTCGTCACTAAGCATAACCTTCCTCCACTATTTCATTCTTTTTCACTTTACGTTTTCTTTTTCTCACGATTTTTAAAACATTTAATCCAACTATTAATATCGCTAAAGAAATAACTATTGGAGGAAACCATTCTCTAATAACTTCATCTCTATAAGATTTAAATGCTTTTGAATAGTATGAAATACTATAACCTGTTTTAAAATAATCCATTGCTTCTTGATATCTACCTTGATTGAATAAAGTCTTACCAACTCCTATATAAGCATATTCATAATTTGGATTTCGAGCTATAACATTTTTCCATACTTCACTTGATTCATTCAACTTATTCTCAAAATATAACTTAGAAGCTCTATTTATTATACTAGCTGTTTCTGTAGGTTCAAACTTAAGCAGTGTACTTGTTTTGTTTTCTAAAACTATTAAACTTTCACCCATATAACAAATTCCCACTGGTAGATTAATATCACCATATTCTACTCCAGATCCTCCAGATATATAAAGTAAGAAACCATCTTTATCATAAGTAAATATTCTACCCATTTTTTGGTCAATAACTGAGTATAAACCATATTTATTTGTAGCAACACCATAAAGCTGACTTGGTCCTCTCATTGATGCTAATCCACCTGCTGCAACAAACCTAACGTCACCCTTAGGTGGATGATAACCATTTCTTACTAAAACATCTTTTCCATTAGGTCCCAATAACTTAATCATATTGTTGGAATTTTGAACATTGGTAACTGGGTTAGTATAAGCTCTACTAGTAACATATATGAAACCAAATTGATCTAGTGCCATAGATGTAAATACTGTATTCAATATTGGAGTAGCTTGAGCTCTTTGTTCTTCAGATTGGAAATTTTTTCTAAACGCTTCCCAAAAAGATAAGGTAACATAGTTAGTTCCAACATAACTTTTAAATTCTCCAAATCTATCAAATTTCATTATCCCTTCTAAAGTACCATCAGAAATAACATACATTATTCCATTGTCTAGAGCTACAATAGATGTAGGAGTAAATAAATTTTTATAATTTACTGCTTGAGGTTGTGAAACAAAATCTATAAGTCTATAAGTTTTTGCATCAATCAATAGTATTTGATTACTCTTTGTATCGCAAAGGTAAATTATATCTTCAAACTTACCTAAAACTGCAGTACCAGTTTCGTCATATACTTGTCTTTTTCCTCTAAATATTCCAGTAATACCGTTAGGAACCATATAATTAAAACTACCTGCTTCATTTTTAAAGAATGTTTCTAAAGAATATGCATAAGTATAATTAACTCCAGCTGGAGTAGTTCGGTTAATACCATTATTAGCATTTATATCAAAATAAGTAACTGAGTTATAATCCCCGCCAGAGTTAGCAACTCTATGTTGAGTTTTTAATTCTTCAATACGATAAAAAATATCACCATTAGGAAGAATTGTATATCTATCTTTCCAATCATTTGGATTAATTTTTATATACAATTCAGAATTATTACCATCATAATTCTTAGCAACTGGAACTTGACCTGTTAGATTAAGATCAGTATCAAACACAAATATTTTACTGGAGCCCTTATCAGTTACATAAACTGTATAGTCACCATTATCTTCTTCATATACAAATAATCCTGCTGGATCTTTAAAATCATTTGGATTCATGTTTGTAGCAAAATTATTGCTGTGCCATCTTTCACTTTGAATATCAAATATTCCATTACTATTAACTGAATAACCTACCTCAGCAAACATAGGACGGCCATCAGACTTATATATATAACCTGTAGCACCATATGTAATTTGAACAGTACCAATTAATATCATTAACACTATTACCGCTGTAATACTATATAGTTTCT
>Ga0123353_10016035_pt1 | contig 10930 bp, 7 predicted proteins | sample TergutLab28metaG_3_FD_92763 | JGI IMG/M metagenome (GOLD analysis project Ga0123353, IMG submission 92763) | Labiotermes labralis P3 segment gut microbial communities from Petit-Saut dam, French Guiana - Lab288 P3 | ecosystem: Host-associated > Arthropoda: Insects > Digestive system > Gut ... | reverse complement strand
TTGCGGCGGCGACGGTAGGACAATTCGAGGATTTTTCCTTCATGATGGCGTAGTGTTAAGGAGACAGCGATGACACTTCTTCGAGCAGTGATGGCCGGAGTGGCTGCGAGCCTGCTGTGCGGGCCCGCGATCGGGACGGAGTTGTTTTTCAACGATTCGACCAAGGTCAACATCATGCGGCAGTACGATGTGACCACCCGCACGCAGGCGGGCGGGTATTCCATGGAGCGTTCCAGCACCGGAAAATTCCAGTACGAGTGGGGAGGCGCTCCGTGGCAGATGGGCAACAGGGACGGCGGCAGTTACCTCAGCGACGTCAGCACGACCACCTCGATCATCACGCTCCCGGGCGAGCAGACGGTCGGATCGTTCAACGTCCAGTTCGGCGCGTCGTATCAGAATCTCTACCCGTATCAGTGGATTCTGGAAGGGTACAACGAGAAGGACGGCTGGTTTACGATGTATGACTCGCTCGACGACGCCCGCTATGCGTCGGGAATCAACTCGTACTACATCAGCGACACGTTCGACGCCGTGCCCGTCTCGAAGGTGCAGTACACCGCCATCGGAACCGCCTCCGGTGCCGACAATTCGTACAACTACGGCCTGACCCATTTGAACTTGTTCCTGTCGGCCGGGCAGGACGTTCCGCTCTACGGCAGCGGCTACAGCCTCATTCACGACTCCGGTCGAGTGGTCAGCTCGAACACCAGCCCGTACCAAGGCCCGGCCGATGGGAATCCCGCCACCGGACCGTGGTGCAATCAGAACGCCAGCGGACTCATGGCCATCAACGGCAATTACGAAAGCTACGAGCTCAAGTGCCAGGGTCCCGGTGAAGGCAACAACGATCTGCGCGGGTACATGTCGTGGAATTTCGACCAGCCCTACTGGATGGACTTCGGCGTGCTGTGCAGCGTGGAGGATTACAGCATCCGGGACTGGGAAATTTATACGATCAACACAGACGACCCCGCCGCCCTGTTCGCCGCGCTGAACGCCCTGGACGAGGCGACGCCCGAAGCCATTCAGGAACTGGGCTGGATTTTGCAGTATCAGCAGGACAGTTCGTGGACCTGGGAACGCGTGTTCGACTTCGCCCAGCCGGGCGAGTACCAGTACCTGCTGCTCGTCCAGGACACCCAGCACCCCGCATGGGGACAATTGGAAATCTACGCCAAGGCCATCCCCGAACCGGTGACGATGACCCTGCTGGCGCTGGGCGGGTTGGCGCTGTTGCGGCGGAAACGGTAGGGCGCGAATCTGGCTTGGCCTGTTTGCGTTGTAGAACGTGGTGAGCGACAAAACGTTTTGTTGTTCACCGCGTTCTACAACGCAAACAGGCCAAGCCATTGCGAAGCGTTCTTTGACACCGAACATTTTGTCGTGAACATTTTGTCGTGCAAAAAAAACGCGGCGAGGACATAATGTCCTCGCCGATTTTTTATGACGTCGATTGTGTGTGTCGCGTCGAAAAATCCCTGAATCCCAACGAAAAGGCACGACCATGAAATACAGCCGCATGTTGATCCCGACCGTCAAGGAAGTCCCCGCCGAAGCCGAGATCGTCTCGCACCAGTTGATGATCCGCGCGGGCCTGATCCGCAAACTCGCCAGCGGAACCTACACGTACCTCCCCGTCGGGCAGAAAATCCTGCTCAAGGTCATCGCCATCGTCCGGGCGGAGATGAACGCCGCCGGGGCCCAGGAAGTCACCATGCCCATCCTGCAACCGATGGAACTGTGGGAAAAAACCGGACGCAACGTGGTCTTCAAGGACATTATGTGCACGTTCTCGGACCGTCATGGCCGCGTGAACGTGCTCGCGCCGACCGCCGAGGAGGTCGTCACCGCCCTGGCGGCTGCGGAGGTCAGCAGTTACAAGCAGTTGCCGATGAATCTCTACCAAATCCACGACAAATTCCGCGACGAGTTCAGACCGCAGTACGGCGTCGTCCGCAGCCGCGAGTTTTTGATGAAGGACGCGTACTCGTTCGACGCGACGGTCGAGGGGTTGAACGAGAGTTACAAGGCGATGTACGACGCGTATGGCCGCGTGTTCCGCCGGTGCGGGTTGCAGTACGTCTCGGTGCAGGCCGAGTCCGGCGGAATGGGCGGAACGGACACCGAGGAATTCATGGTGCCCTGCTCGGTGGGCGACACGCTTGTGATGAGCCCTGACGGCCGATACGCCGCGAATATCGAAAAGGCGGCGGTGGACCCGGTGCGCCGCTCCGACGAGGCCGAGGCCATGGCGAAATCCACCGGCCCCGTCGAGGAAATCCACACGCCCAACGTCGGGTCCATCGACAGCGTCTGTCGCTTCCTCAACACCCAACCGACCGAGATGATTAAAACGCTGATCTACTCCGCCACGTTCGAAGACGCCGTGGCCGCAGCGACGAGCGCCAACCCCGCGGCCGCACCGCGAACGGTCATCGTCGCCTGCCTGGTCCGCGGTGATCATGAGGTGAACGAAAATAAAGTGCTGCACGCCCTGGGCGCCAGTTCCGTGGAATTGGCCGGCGAATCCGCCATCGTGAACGTCACCGGGGCCGCCGTCGGATTCGCCGGACCCGTCGGACTGGCCCCGCGCGTCGGCAAACTGTTGATTGATCACAGCGTCGCCGCCATGGGCCGCTCCGTGAGCGGGGCCAACAAGAGCGACCACCACATCAAGAACGTCGTGCCAGAACGCGATTTCCCGCTGACCGGCGACAACGTGCTGGTGGCGGACATCCGCAATGCCGCTGAGGGCGACACCTGGCAAGGCCAGCCGCTGACGTTCAGCCACGGCGTGGAGGTCGGGCACGTCTTCAAACTCGGCACGAAGTATAGCCAGCAGCTCGGCGCGACGTTCCTCGACGCCGAGGGGAAAACCAAACCGTGCATCATGGGCTGCTACGGAATCGGCGTGAACCGGATCATCGCCATGGCGATCGAACAGCCGGCCGGGCACGACGCCAACGGCTGCATTTTCCCTGTGTCGATCGCGCCATTCGAAGTGGAAATCGTTCCGCTGAATTTCGAAAAAGCCGCCGTCGCGGAGGCCGCCAATGCGCTGTACGATACCTTGAAAAACCAAGGTGTGGACGTGCTGCTGGACGACCGCAACGAGCGTCCCGGCGTGAAATTCAAGGACAGCGACCTGCTGGGGATCCCACTCCGCGTGGTGGTCGGCGAAAAGGGCCTGGCGAACGGCCAGATGGAACTCAAACGCCGCACCGACGAAAAGGCAACCCTCGTCGCCATGGAAGAGGCCGTCGCGGAAATCAAACGAATCCTCGGAGAGATGTGGGCGAAGCTCTGACGTTTTTTACCACAGACACAGAGGACACGGAGAAGTGCGCATGGCGATTAAAAACCGTTTCGCGATGGCTTGCCTCTTTGCGCTGTTGGACGTGGTGGACGAAAAAACGTTTTGTAGTTCACAACACCCGACAGCGCAAAGAGGCAAGCCATCGCGAAACGGTTTTGGGGCACCAACGTCCCCTCTGTGGTTCTCTGTGTCTCTGTGGTAAAAAGAAACGTGAAACGGAGAGGGTGGGATTCGAACCCACGGTACGGTTACCCGTACACGGCACTTCCAATGCCGCCCATTCGGCCGCTCTGGCACCTCTCCTTCCCCACCGACGACGTGCCACTATAAGCATCCAGGCGGCGGGATACAAGGGTGTTTTGAAAAACCGCCAGGTCCGGGGGTATGAAATTTGCATTGACTCGCGTTGCGTCCGTGACTATTTTGTAACTGACAATCGGAACCCTTGAATCCTCCTCGCCCGCCGCGAACGAACGGCGCGGGTGTGTGGCGTTATGGGTTTATTCATTTTTTCGGACGCCCCGGAGGCTTTCGGGATGTCGTGTCCGTCGACAGAAAGGGGTTCGCGTGAGTATTCCGGTGCTGTGTCCAACTTGTCAGAGCACGCTGCGGGCTCCCGACGATGCCGCGGGCAGGAAGATTCGCTGCACCAAATGCCGGACCGTCCTGCTGGTGCCCTCCCCCAACGCGGAAGGGAGTCCCTCTCTTCCGGACGTCATCGACTTGCGGCTGGACGACCTGTCACCGGCCTCGCAGGCGTCGCCGTTTGGAGAGGTCGACCTGCGGCCAATTGACGAGTCCGAACCGCCGTCCGAACCCGCTCCCGAAGGGCCCGCCAAACCGGCGCCGCCCAGGCCGGCCGTGGTCGCGAAACCGGCGGCGCCCGCGCCCGCAAAACCCGCACCAGCCAGACCGGCGGCGCACAGCGCATCCCCGCCGCCCCCGCCCGAACCGGCCCCGACGACGAATCCACCGGAAAACCTGCCCTCGTGGCTGATGTCCAGCCAGGCCAAACCCGCGCGGAACACGGCGCAACCCACCGCGACGGCCGCAACCGTCGCCGACCCGGCGCCGCCGCCCGATCCGCCCCCGCTGACCTGGACGCCCGGAAACGCCGTTCCCGAGGGCGTGATCCCCGTCGCCGGAAGCGAGCAGTATGATTCGGACGTCCCCATCGTCGAACCCAAACCGTTCGCGATGAGCGAGCTGTTCAAGGGAAGTCTCCGCGCCTACGGCCATGCGTCGCGCTCGTGCGGTTCGGCGGGTCTTCTGGTCCTCGTGGTGACGGTTCCGCTGTTCCTGGCCGAATGGTTGACCGGGTACTGGCTGCGACACCTCATGGAGACCGGCGTGACGTCGCAGCAGCTTTCGGCGGCCCGGTTGCCGCTGCTGGGCCTGATGTTCCTGATGTCGGGGATTGTCTGGCGGTATTACCACCTCAACATCCGCATCGGTCTGGACAGCTCGAACGAATCGCCCGAGGTGGAATTCGATGTCCGCGAGATCGTCATGACGTCCGCGAAGATGCTCGGCCTGGCAATCATTTACGTGCTGCCGGTCATCACGATCCCGCTCTTCCCGCTGGCCCTGCTGGCGATGGCCCACACCGAGGACGGACGGGCGTACGATCCGCGCTGGGCCCTCCGCGCCGCCCTCCGCAGACCGCTGGCCTGGCTGCTGCTCTGGGGCATGGTGATCGGGTGGTTGATCGCCACCACGCTCCTGTTCACGGGCCTGCTGCTGGCGTCGAACCTGCTCGTTTCCGTGATCTTCGGAAAGGACGCGCCGGGCACCACCGCCCTGTTCGGGCTGACGTTCCTGTTCTCGGTCGTCTACGCGTTTTTCTGGTACACCGCGCTGCTGGTCCCCACCCGCGGCGTGGGTCTGCTGGGACACTTCTTCCCCGACCTGCTGGACACGCTCCCCAAGCAGCCTAACTTCGGGGTGTCGACCTTGAGCGTCCTGGGCGGCGGCGCGTTGAGCGTTCTGGTCCTGATCGGGCTGATCTCCCTCGGTGACGGCCAGGCCTCGTCGGCGGGCCGCGGCGGGTCCCCCGCCCACTCGTCCGTCTGGAACCTCGTCGCGCCACGAGGCGACTCGTCCGGCGGGCTACTGGGCCAAAGCAAACAAGACCAGTTGGCCGCACGGGACAAACAACTGCGGGACCAATGGCAGACGGAAGTCCGCCAGGACATGGCCGGCCTCCTCCATCTCGCCAACGAGTACAAACGCGCCAACGGAAACTACCCGGACTCCCTCTACCAGTTACAGGGTTGGCTACCGCAACCGGGACTGGACGACGGCTATCGCTACGCCGACAAAGGCTACGCGTTCACGCGAATCTGCACGCTGCCGGAAACCGCGCGGAAAAGCCCGTACATTCTGATCCATCTCGACACCGTTACCGCCATCGCCAACTTCTCCATCAGCGACGCGGCCATCACCAACACCGGGCAGGTGCTCTTCGACGAACCGTACGCCTCCGCGCTGGCGGACCGCGCATACGAGGAGTATGAAGCCGCCCAGAAACGTCACCGGGAGACGGCCAGCACCTCGCCGCCTCCGCGCACAACGCCGAACGTTCCCACACCGAATCCGCCTCGCGTGGAACCACAGCCTCCCTACGGCGATCCCGTCAAGGCGAATCCCCCCACGACCGGCGGGAACACGGCCGTGGTCGGCGGCGGACGAAAACCCGACGACCAGCGGACCTTCCCGCGGCAGGCCATTCCCATCGGAGTGAGCGAGGCCGAGACGGCCCGGCTGAACCTGGTGAACCTCTGGGCCGACCTCCAGGAATACCGCCAGGACAACGGACGGCTGCCCACCAGGCTGTCGGAACTGACGCCGCGCTACACGGATTACAGCGGGATTCGCAGCCCCGCCTCAGGCCGCGAGTACGCGTACAACCCCGTTCCTCCCGCGCGAGGACTGGAGATTCTCGCCCTCGAGCAGGGCAGGATCGGGCCGATCCAGAAGGACTGCCTGGCCCTGCTCAGCAACGGCTCGGTGGTGCTGGGACCGTCACCGGAAGCGATCCGGAAGCAGTACGTCGCGGAGATCGCCGGAGACGAGGGGATCGAGTGGAACATCGAAAACTGGGTTCCGCGCGGGGATTTCAAGACGGTTCCCATCGGCGCGTTCAGCCGTATCCTGCTGTCGTTCACCCGCGGAAAGGCGTCCGATTTCGCGAGCGTCGACGTCGGTCCCCCCGCCCGCAACCGAAACGTGCAACGCTACAAGGACTACCGCGAGGAGACCAAAGACAATTTCCGCCAGAGCGTGCCAAAGGGAGCGTCGTGGAAATGGGGGGAATCGGATAAGGTTCTTCCCAAAGGAATCGCCAACCCCAGACCCGAAGACTACTACGACCGCTTCACGTACGATAACCAGTCGGCGGGACTGACGTACACGGTGTTCGTCGGCGTGGAGCAGGGACGATGCGTCGCCTACTGGTTCTACGGAGCGTCCCCGTCGGCCCAGTACACCAACTTCCGAAACGCGATCGGCACGGCGACGATTCTGGGCGGACCGCCGCCAGCCACTGATCCGAGACCGACCACCACGCCGACCGTGACGCGGACGGTTCAGCCGACCGTCGTTTTACCCGCCCCACCGGACGATCCACCGCCCCCCGACGATCCGCCGCCCAAAAAGCTCGGACTGCTCGAACAGCGGCAGTACGACGACCACATCAAGACGGCCACCGCGCTGATGAAAAAGACGCTTCCGACAGACCTCGACGCCGCCTGCAAAGCCCTTCTCGAAGCGAAAAAACTTTCGGACACGACGGAAGTGAAAACGATGCTCGCGCAACTGTACAAATCCTGCCTGGAGCAGGGAGAGGCCGCCAAAAAACAAGTCCGCTACCCGCTGGCGTTGCAATTCTTCCGCGTGGCGCAGAAATGCAACAACACGAAAGAAATCCAAGACCTCGTCCGCCAGGCGGAGGGAATGGTGGACTAACACAAGGCACCGTTGTTTTTACCACAGAGACACAGAGGAACACAGAGGGGAACGCTGGAAATTCGAAGCATCTTACGGATTTCCAACACCCCCTCTGTGCAGGGCAAACGCATGGTACGTGGCGCGGGCGTGTCGCCCGCGTGTCGCGAGGGCGCGAGCGCCCTCGCAAACGCCGGCCAGTAGGCAACATGTTCCGCTATGGCCAGTCCGACGCGGGCAAGATGCCCGCGCCACGTACCATGCGTTTGCCTTGCCCCTCTGTGTTCCTCTGTGTCTCTGTGGTAAAAACAACGGTGCCCTCCACCTGTTTCCTCACACCCGGCCGATCGGTTTTCCGGTGTCGAGGAACTCGCGCGGGTCGGTGATTTTTCCCGTCAGCGCCGAGGCGGCCGCCGTCAGCGGGCTGGCGAGATACACGCGGCTGTCCTTGTGGCCCATGCGTCCGGGGAAGTTGCGGTTGGTCGTCGAGATCACCGCGATCGGGTCGTTCGCCCGCCCGAAAGTGTCCACGGGCCCGCCGAGGCAGGCGGCGCAGCTCGCGGGTCCGACGCGGCAGCCGGCGGCGGTGAAAATCTCCCGCAGACTCTTCGGGCCCACCTGAACACGGTCGAGATCGCGGTCCACCTCGACGGTCGCCGGAACGATATACGTCTCGACCGCGACCTTCCGTCCCTGGAGCACCGTGGCGGCGGCGACGAAGTCGGTGGTCTTCCCGCCCGTGCACGAACCGATGTAGGAACGTTGAATCGCCACGTCGCGGAGCTGCCTCGCCGTCGCGCGATTGTCGGGGCTGTGCGGCTGCGCGACGGTCGGCTCGAGCTTGGACGCGTCGAACTCGATCGTGCGGGCATAGGCGGCGTCGGCGTCGCTGAACAGCGGTTCGAACGGTTGCTTCGTCCGGCTGCGGACGAACTCGAGCGTCAGCGCGTCGGGCGCGATGATGCCGCTCTTTCCGCCCGCCTCGATCGCCATGTTGCAGATCGTCATGCGCTCGTCGATGTTCAGGCCCATGACGGCCTGACCGGCGAACTCCATGGCCGCGTAGGTCGCACCGTCCACGCCGATCTCGCCGATCACATGCAGGATCATGTCCTTGGCCATCACATGCGCGGGCAGCTCGCCGCGGAAGACGAACTTCACCGACACCGGAACCTTCAACCACAGCTTGCCCGTGCCCAGAACGAATCCCGCCTCCGTGTTTCCGATCCCTGTCGCGAACTCGCCGAACGCCCCGTGCGTGCAGGTGTGGCTGTCCGTTCCGAGCAGGATTTCACCGGGCCTGGTGTGGCCGTTCTGCGGCAAGGCCACATGACAGACGCCGCGATACGCCGTCGCATTGGAGTCGCAATACGGCTGGGGCATTCCCTGCCCGGCGTGGACGAAATCAGCGTCGTAAAAATATGTGATCCCCTGCCGCCGGGCGAAGTCGCGCAAGATGTCCAGGTTGCGGTGGCTCTTGGCGTCGGCGGTGAAGATGTAATGGTCGGGAACGATCACGACCTTGTCGCGATCGAAGACCTTGGCGTCCGGGCCAAACTCATGCTCGAAGACCCCGATCGTTCCGGGCCCGCAGATATCGTGCGTCATCAGGATGTCGACGTCGCACCAGACATTCTCGCCCGGCGTCACACTCGCCCGCCCCGCATGCCGGGCCAGGATTTTTTCCGTTATGGTCGCGCCCATGTCAATCACTCCGCAATGGTAAAGTAGCCCCTATAGTACGACATCCGAAAACCACGTACAAGCCCGCCTGTCCCTGAATCAGGGCAAACGCATTCTCTGATTTGGGGTGAATTTTCGACACTGTAGCAACGTTGCTACAGTGTCCAAATTGTTCAAGTTATTTTTGGACAGACGTTAAACGGCATCCGTTGCCCCGCATGGTCGTCATCGCCATCAGCGCCATCATCTGCGGATCGGACGGCTGGGAGGACATCGCCTTTTTCGGCCAATGCAAAAAAACATGGTTCGAGAGTTTTCTGGACCTGCCGCACGGCATTCCCTCGCATGACACCTTCGGCCGTGTGTTCGCCAAACTCAAGCCCGACAGTTTCGAAGCCTGTTTTCACCAATAGATATCGGCCTTGTCGAAAGACTCCGGCGAGAAGTTGGTGGCCATGGACGGTAAAACATTGCGGCGCAGTTTTGACACGGCGGCACAGAAGTCCGCCATTCATATGGTCAGCGCCTGGTGCGCGAGCAACCAGACCGTGCTGGGGCAGATCGTCTGCGACGACAAGAGCAACGAGATCACGACGCTGCCCAACCTGCTGGAACTGCTGGACATCGGCGGGGCCGTCGTGGTCGCCGACGCGATGCACTGCCAGAAGAAGACCACCAAAACCATCCGCAAACACCTCTACGCCATGACCGACGGAGCCGAGTGGATCGCGCGACAATACGCCAAACAACTGCTGCTGGAGTTGCACGTTCTGGACTACTACCACCTGCGGAACCATGTGATCACTGCCGCCCAGACGCTGTACGGCGAGGGGACAAAGCAATCCATCGCGTGGCGGGAGGACATGATGGGCTATGTGTGGAACCAGGGCTCACTGGTGATGCTGGACCACCGGGGCAACTAGATACAACGCCATCGCAGCGGCCCCAAGGCCCAGGCCCTCCGCTCGCTACGCGACTACGTGGCCAAACGAGTGAATATGACCGATTACCCCAGCTATCGCCAGATCGGCTACGACACCGGCAGCGGCCCGACGGAATCCTTCTGCGGCACACTGACCGCCCGCCTGAAGGGCCGCGGCATGCACTGGGACAACGACAACGCCGAAGCTATCATGGCCCTGGGCAGCCTGTACTACTCCAACCTCTGGCACCACTACTGGCAAAAACAACGAGCCGCCTAACCCAACGCCAGAAAAGAAGGTCGCTCACGCCCCCGCAAATGTCGCCAAAAGTACTTGACAACATCCGTCGACAGGGGGATACTATAAGGCTCGTCGTCGCACGATGGCCGCGAGTGCAAGGCCCTGTTGAGGGAACCCGCCGCTACCGTGCCCGACGCCATGTGGGCGCTATCTCCGTGGTGTCGCGGACGAAGAACGGTTTATTCCTGGATAGCTCAATGGTAGAGCATGCGGCTGTTAACCGCAGGGTTCAAGGTTCGAGTCCTTGTCCAGGAGATCACAGGCGGTATCGAACAAGACACCGCCTTTTTCATGCGCCCAAGACCGCCACCCCACGACCGCCGTTCGCCACGCCCCCAATGCGAGTTACGACAACCACTTCGAGAAACGTCCCGCCGCCCACCGCCAACTCTCTCGACCGGCTTGTTAACCGCCAAGAGAGCCTTTTCGGTTCTCGCGGCCAAAACTCTCACACTCTCGCCTCTCACCGTCGGTGCGGGTTAACAACCGCAATGTGAACGGGATCGGCTGTGAGCCAGGTGGATCGGGGCATGTATGCCGGTGGGTGATGCGTCTATGGCGTGAACAGAAAATCTTGCAATCCCGCAGCGGCTACTATCTCCTCCTGCCACGGTTTGTCGTATGTAAACAATTTTCGTGGCCCTTCGTCACTTTTTCGGATGGGATTGTAGGGATTCCTGGCGGAGTTTGAGGTGGAGGTAGTCGAGATTGGTCATGCCGCGGGCGCGATGGAGGATGCGGCTGACGGTGTTGTTAAATC
>Ga0123353_10016033_pt1 | contig 10930 bp, 12 predicted proteins | sample TergutLab28metaG_3_FD_92763 | JGI IMG/M metagenome (GOLD analysis project Ga0123353, IMG submission 92763) | Labiotermes labralis P3 segment gut microbial communities from Petit-Saut dam, French Guiana - Lab288 P3 | ecosystem: Host-associated > Arthropoda: Insects > Digestive system > Gut ... | reverse complement strand
TATATTCCACAATTAATTCGGGTTGGGATGATTTTGAAGATGCTCTTCAGGCTCATGTTGCTATTCGTAGCGGTATGGATGCAATCGTAATGAGAAATATCAACGATTACAAAAAAGCAAGGAACATAGATATTGTTCTCCCGTCAGATTTTATTCAATATTTGGAGAGTTAATGAAATGACGTATTCAAAATTGGCACGCTGTGTAGGTAAGGCAGTATGCAGACGGGGATAGTCAACAAAACGCTCGTAAAAATTTCTCCTTTGCTACCGAACCGAAACACAGGGTTTTACCGGTGAGCCAAAACATGGCAGGTCGATAGTTTTCGAGTTTTGAGAATTGTAGAGGTTTTTGGAAAAATTGCCATTTTGAAAAATAATTGTACTTTTGTGGCATAAAAATAATGATTAATGAAGAAATATCGTATATACTTGGATAATTGTTGTTTCAATAGACCTTACGATGACCAATCCTCTGCGCGTATTCGTATCGAAACACAAGCGAAACTTCACATTCAGAAAAAGATTTATGAACGTGAAATAGAACTTGTATGGTCGTATGTTCTAAAATTTGAAAACAGCCGTAATCCATTTTTTGCAAAAAAAACTGCTATTGCACGATGGGAAATTTTAAGTTCATTGTTCGTAACAATGACTGATGAAATAGTTGCCACTGCCGAAATGATTTCGTTAACAGGCGTAAAAGACACCGATGCGCTTCATATAGCGTGTGCCATTGCAGGTAATTGCCATTATTTCATAACAGTAGACAAACGTTTGCTCGCATACAGAGACAAACGTATAACTATATGCAACCCGATAGAATTTTTTAATCAAATTGAAATATGACAAACAACGCCGTACTGTTGGATAAAGGTATGAGATGCCTTACCAGCGAATTAGGATTAGTGGAAGCCGAGCAATTTGTATATTTGCTTTTAAGCGAGTCGTTTAATTATACTGAATGGCGAAAAGAAAACCTTTTTGTAGGTATGAATGTTGCAGAAATCAGCCGGGCAGCCGATAAATACTGTAAGGAAAATCCGTAAAAGCAATTAGATAGATAAAAATCTTACCGATATTTGGATTGTAAATAATTAAACAATAATAATATAGATAAAATGGGACAATTTTTAGCAATAGGATTAGCACACGAGATAGTTACATTTCGTGAGGGAATGAAAAAGGAGAATATTTCAAAAGAAGAATTACAACAAGAAATGGAGCAGACCATGTTATTTGACATGAAGTTGTACGATGAAATAGAAACGGACAAAATTCTTACGTTTAAACTCAAAAATCAAGTGCTTGAAAGAGACTTGATACCGTTTTTGGAAGTATTGTACCCGATAGTTTATAAGAATAGTTATCATGATGAATATCTTAAACTATTGCAGGAACTTCGTACAACGCCATATACAGAATGGATAGACTTAGCAGATATGAGGAGTAATTACGCCTTTCAACTTGACGAATATGGAGAATCTAAATACGTTAGTTTTTCAACAAAAAGCTTTTGTCCAACTATTCGCTTAGACTTTAAGACGCTGATGCTTTATATGGGAGATGGTAAAATTATTACCGAAGGAATTGGTAATCTTTTGATTTTTTTCAAACATTGTATTATTGAAACTTTCAAAGAACATCCTATATCAAAATCCATGCATGTATATATAACAGGCTGAAGCATTACAAACAAAATAGCGCGTAGAGCGGAACCGACTTGATGCCGTTTTCAAGCCCGAAGTTCTTTTTGGAGACGCGGATGGCGTAGGGGACGTGATACTTCTCCATAAAAATGCGTAAACTTTTGGAACGCACCCGCGCCCCTGCTTTTACTTCCACCGGAATAACGTCAATCCCTCGTTGAAGTACAAAATCCACCTCCGCGGTGTTGTCGTTTTTCCAGTAAAATAGGGGGATTGCGTTGGCTGTTAACGCCTGCGCCACGTAGTTCTCGGCAATGGCGCCCAAGAATGGATGATGCACTTCAAGAGGGGAGAGAATGGCCTGAGTGGCAATTCCGGATTGCATCGTCAACAACCCCACATCGGAGAGATAGAGTTTAAAGTCGTACAATTCGGAATAGACTTTGATGGGCATAATGCCCTGAGTTATCTTTTTTGACGGCTGTGGCGGGATGGGCATATTTGGCCATATCGGCAATGTATTCGTTCAGAATACGGTTTTGCACATCTGCTACTGCCACAAAACTGTGGGTATGAAGATATTCTTTTACGGCGGCAGGCATACCACCCGTAATCAAAATATTTTAATTTTCTGTTAGTAATTAAGAAAAATCATTTACATTTGTGAACTATTTTGAAATGACGGCAGAAGAAAAAATATATTATTGGGTTGAACTCTCAATCGAAAAAACTAAATCATGCAAAATGTGTTGAGATACTGGATAAAACCAAAAACTTGCAACAATGGACAAAAGAGAAACTATTATCAATAAAGTGAAAATTTATCGGGATTTGATAATGAGTTCTTCCTCGATAAAGATAGACCAATGTTGGCTTTTCGGTTCATACGCCAAAGGTACGCCTTGCAAACACAGCGATATTGACGTTGCTTTTGTAGTGGAGCGTAAAGGCGATGATTACGATTTTTTTGAGACCGAACCTTTGTTATGGAAGTTAACACGTCAGGTTGACGACCGCATTGAACCCGTGCTTATAGCTCGTGATACCGACTACGCAGGTTTTCTTGATGAGATACAACGTACAGGAATAGAAATCACCTAAAGAACAGAAATTGCAGCACTCCGCTATCGCTGAATCATAAAATTCGACTTCAAAGCTCGAATGGACGCAATTTTTACGATAAATTTGCGTTCATACTCCAAAAATGATTACTTTTGCAGTCGTTATTAAATTAATACTGTTATGAAAAAAATCTCCCTCATTAACTTAGTGCTTGTGCTCGGGATGGTTGCCTGCGAACCTTTCCCCGTTTTTACCCAAGATGGGCAAATTTCGGCAAGGGATGACAAGGGAAAAGAGATTACCCAACTCGACATTTCTGCCCAAGGGGGCGTACAAACCATCTATGTGCAAACCAATTTGCCATACTGGATGGCAAGACCCACTTCGCTGACCGGCCCATACGTTCACCCTGTACCCGATGTTAACGGGACTGTGGAAGTGGTGAATTTAGATGGATGGATGACGTTAAGGTTTAAACATAGAACTCTGGGCCTTTATGGCGGAATGATAGAGGTGACGGTGGAGGAAAACAAAACCGGTGCCCCAAGGATTGACGAGATCTATATCTGGAATGATGACTACCCTGCGTCAGTGTTCGTTTCGTTCACCTTAACGGTGATTCAGGAGGAGTAAAGCCTGCATTTGGAGAAGAGTACAAAACATGGAGCGGCGGTTGTCCGGGAGAGCTTTTCCGGACAATCTGCCGTTTTTGCACTTGAGGGGTGGGGGACGCACGGAGGAGTTGCACAGGAACGGGGTCGGCACGAAGGGGTTGCACAGGGGCGTGGCGAGGTGTTGGAGTTGCGTGGGCTGTGCGGTTCGGCTAAGGCGATGGCGGTGGCCGTGTCAGTGGCGGAGGGGGTGCATATTGTGGTGTTGAACAGTCGGGAGGAGGCGCTCTACTTTGCACACGATCTGGAGGTGTGCGCCAATCCTGAGAAGGTCTTTTTTTATCCCTCTTCGACGGGAAAGAAGTTGAATAAGTATAGCGATTCGTCGGCGCAGGTGCAAAGGACGGCGGCGTTGCACGGTGTGACGGAGTGTATAGAACATTCAGGAATAGCCATTTTAGTGAGTTATCCTCAAGCGTTGATGCAACCGGTGGCGGGGCGGAAAGAGTTTAGGGAGAATGTGTTTCGCATTAGGGTAGGGGATAGGCTTTCCCATGAGTTCCTCAAAGAGCAGCTCCTTGTCCTGGGTTTTGAGCGGGTGGAGTTCGTGACAGAGCCGGGGCAATTTGCCGTTCGCGGCGGGTTGATCGACCTCTTTTCTTATTCCGAGAATATGGCATACCGCATCGATTTTTTTGGAGATGAAGTGGAGGAGATTCGGGTATTTGATTGTAACACACAGCGTTCCATAGAAAAACGCAAAGAGGTGACGCTTATTCCGAACTTGCAGGGAGGAGGCACGGAATCAGAGGCTTCGGCAGGACGAAGTGAGGGTCGCGAGTCGGAGGCTTCGGCAGGACGAAGTGGGGGTCGCGAGTCGGAGGCTTCGGCAGGACGAAGTGAGGGTGGAGGTGTTTCGTTGCTGGAGTTTGTGGGGGCGGGTGCAACCCTCTGGATCGATACGCCGCATTTGCATGAGGCGCTGGAGGCGGAGGGGCAGGCCGAGTTGCTTCTCAATTTCAAGCGCTGTTACTTCGCTCCGCTTCCGGTGGGAGGAGATGTTGCCAATGAGGTGATCACGTTTCAAACGCAGCCGCAGCCGCAGTTCAATAAGAATTTTGAGTTACTTGCGCAGGAGTTGAGCCACAGAGAGGAGAGGGGATACAGAGTGGTTGTGTTGAGCGAGAGCGCTTCGCAAATTGAACGGTTTCGGCAGATCTTTGCCTCTATGGGGCGGTCGGACGTCCATTTTGAAGCGCAACAGTTCTCTCTGCATGAGGGGTTTATTGACCATGCGGCCAAGTTGTGCGTCTATACCGACCATCAGATATTTGATCGTTTTCACCGTGTGAAGGCGCGCAGGAGCGTAGAGCGCAGCGAGCGCATCACGGTTCAGGAGTTAAGCGGTTTTCAGATAGGGGACTATATTGTGCATATCGACCATGGGGTAGGGGTGTTTGGTGGATTGGTGCGCACCGAGATCAACGGCAAACCGCAGGAGGTGGTGAAACTGATTTATAAGAACAACGATGTGCTTTTTGTAAATATTCATGGGTTGCACCGGATATCCAAGTATAAGAGCAAGGACGCTCAGCCTCCCAAAATCTATCAGTTGGGCACGGGCGCATGGCAAAAGCTCAAACAGCAAACCAAAAATCAGGTAAAGGATATTGCGCGGGATTTGATTGTGCTTTATGCCAAACGGAGGGCTACTCAGGGATTTGCCTTCCCTCCCGATACCTATTTGCAGCACGAGCTGGAGGCGTCGTTTATCTATGAAGACACCCCCGACCAACTTAAAGCAACTCAGGCGGTGAAGCAAGACATGGAGCAACCATGTCCCATGGATCGCCTTGTGTGTGGAGATGTGGGATTTGGAAAGACGGAGGTGGCGATTCGGGCGGCCTTTAAGGCGGTGGCGGGAGGGAAACAGGTGGCGATGCTGGCACCAACCACCATCCTCGCGTTGCAACACTTCAACACCTTTCAGGAACGGTTAAACGCCTTTCCGGTGCGGGCGGACTTTATCTGTCGCTTGAGAACCGCTACGGAAAGTAAAGAGATACTGAAAGATCTGGAGTCGGGAAAGATTGAGATTATTATTGGAACACATAAGCTCTTAAATAAGGAAATCAAGTTTAAAGATTTGGGATTGTTGATTATAGACGAAGAGCAAAAGTTTGGCGTTGCGGCTAAGGAGCGCTTGCGTCAAATCAAGTTAAATATAGACACCCTCACCCTAACCGCCACGCCCATTCCGCGCACCCTCCAGTTCTCCCTGATGGGCGCCCGCGACCTCTCCATTATTCAAACCCCGCCCCCCAACCGTATTCCCATCCATACTGAGTTGCAACTTTTTGACGAAGATTTGATTAGGTCGGCCATCGCCTACGAAACCGAACGAAACGGACAAATCTTTTTTATCCATAACCGTGTAGAAGATATCTATTCGGTGGAGGAGATGATCCGCCGCATCTCTCCCGATATTCGCACCTGCGTAGGGCATGGCCAAATGGAGCCTAAAGCGTTGGAGCGCGTGATCCTCGACTTTATGAGCGGCGGCTACGACCTCCTTGTTTGCACCACCATTGTGGAGAACGGCATCGACATCCCCAATGCAAACACTATGATTATCAATCATGCACAAAACTTCGGACTGAGCGACCTGCACCAACTCAGGGGCCGCGTGGGGCGTTCCAACCGCCGCGCCTTCTGTTACCTCTTAGTTCCCCCCTCCACCCTCCTTACCGACGAAGCCCGTCGCCGCCTCCGCGCCATCGAGGCTTTCTCAGAACTTGGCAGCGGCTTCAACATCGCCATGCAGGACCTCGACATCCGCGGCTCCGGCAACCTGCTTGGCAGCGAGCAAAGCGGCTTCATGGCCGAAATAGGCTTCGAAACGTACCAACGCATCCTCTCCGAAGCCTTCCACGAGATTGAGGAAGAGCAAGCCGCCGCCCAAGCAGCCGCCGCCTCGCCATCTTCTTCCGCTTTTTCCGCTGCCGGCGGCTTCATCGCTGACTGCCTTATCGATACCGACCTCGAACTCCTCATCCCCGACCCCTACGTCTCCGAAACCGCCGAAAAGATCCGCCTTTACAAAGACCTCGACAACGTGATTGATGAGCCGCACCTGCAACTCTTCCTCGAAGAACTCAAAGACCGGTATGGCCCCATCCCGCACGAAGTGACTCAATTGGCATACGTGGTACGCCTCCGGCGCCTTGCTGTTTCATTGGGCTTTGAAAAAATCGTACTCAAAAACGGCATGATGATTGTATATTTCATCTTTAACCAGTTATCACCCTACTATCGTTCTTCACTATTTGCCCAAATGTTACACTATATCCAAAAGCAACCGACCTTTCGGGTCAAAGAGCAAAACAACCGTCTCTATGTCACCATTCCCGGAGTTGAAAGCGTAGAAAAAGCCTATTCGATTATGTTAAAAATGATCCCTAATGAATAGAATAGAAGCCAACCGTCGAGAGCCGGCCGCCGAGAGCCGTCTGCCGACCGCCAACCGCCTCCTGATTGACCTCGGTAATACCCGATGCAAGGCCGCTTTTGCCCACCACAAAGAGATTCTCTCCGTCTTGAGCAGCGATGGCTCAGATTCCCTCTCGTTCCTGCAAGAGGCTATTCAAGAGCAGCGCTTTGACATCATCGTATTAAGCTCCGTTCAAAGACGCGATTCCAAATTAATCGCCTTTTTGGCGTCACGGGCACGTACGTTTGTGGAAGTGGACGGCGACACCCCTACGCTTTTGCGCATCGACTACCAAACCCCCGATCGTCTGGGGGCCGACCGCCTTGCCGCCGGAGTGGGGGCTGTCACGCGCTATCCGGGCAAAGATTTGTTGGTGATAGACTTTGGAACAGCCATCACCTTTGACTTTATCAACAAGGATGGGGAGTTGATTGGCGGAAACATCTCGCTGGGGATGCAGATGCGTTTTAAGGCGTTGCATCACTTTACTCAGTGCTTACCCCTGATTCAGATGGAGGCCGATGAGCCGATTCCACCCTTTGGAATGGATACGCGGGGGAATATGATGGCGGGTGTAGTGCATGGAATTGTTCACGAGATAGAAGGATATGTCGCTAAATATCAGGATAGAACAATAATTCTTACAGGAGGAGATGCAATTTTTTTTGCAAAACAATTAAAAACCCCGATATTTGCTGATTACAATCTAATCTTTACAGGTCTTTCCGAGATTGCCCAAAATTATGCAATATAAACGTTTATATCAAATAGGATTCATGGCGCTGTTCCTCTATACAGGTGCTGCTCAAGGTCAAGTCTCCGATGCGTTGGGGACGATGACACCCTATTCCATGTTTGGTCTGGGGGAACTTGTTCGCCAGGGAACCACTTATAACAGGACTATGGGAGGAATTGGCCTCTCACTGCGCGATCATCGCTACATTAACTACCTGAACCCCGCCGCCATCTCTGCGCACGATACCCTCGCTTTTATGCTCGATTTTGGGTTGGAAGCACAGAACTTCTATCACGCGAGCAATCAAACAAAATCGGCGTTTAACTCAATGAATATGAACCATTTTGTCATCTCTTTTCCGGTATATAAAAAGTCGGCGGTTGTGGTGGGTTTTGCGCCTTACAGTCATGTGGGGTATAGATTTGAGGTAAAAGAGTCGCGCCCCGAGATTATTAGCGAAATGGGAGACGTCACCTACCAACATTATGGAGAGGGGAGTATGAATCAGATCTTTATTGGAGCGGCGGTCTCCCTCTCCAAAAACTTCTCTGTGGGCGCAAAGGGGATCTACAACTTCGGCACCCTCTCCCGAAGCAGCAATGTTCTGTTTAACACTGTGGATACCTATAATCCCATCGCCACAAACGCCAAAACAGTGTTGGAGTCGTTTGCCGGTAAGTTTGGTGTGCAGTATGAGGGGAGACTCAACCGCAGAACGGCGCTCTCGGTGGGTGCAACAGCCCTTTTGCCCACCACGCTCAAAGGAGATGTGTCGCGGGTGGCCACCTCTATTTCAGGCTCTTCAGTGGTTGACACTGTTTACAGTGTGGTTCTAAACGGGTCGCAAATATCGGTACCCGCTGAATATGCTGCCGGAGTCTCACTGAGCAGAAAATATGTAGAGGGAGTGGCGATTAACAGGTGGTTGGTTGGTTTTGATTATAGTTATCAAGACTGGAGCAACACCAATTTTGCCCCAACTCCCGGCGTAAATTTCGCACCCTCAGTAAAATCTGCCTACAAATTTGGATTTGAACTCACGCCCGACTTCTTTGACTCCCGATATGCCTTTAAAAGGTGGACCTACCGCGGAGGCGTCTATTACGAAGATTCCTACGTGAAGTTGAACGGGCAACAGGTGAACAGCAGGGGCGTCACCTTTGGCCTCTCTCTTCCTGTGTATCGAGGGTACAACAAAAATATGCTCAATTTTGGAGTTGATTTGGGGCAAAGAGGCACCCTCAAAGAGCAATTGATTCGAGAGCGATATGTGCTGTTTCAAATCAGTATCAGCCTCTACGATATTTGGTTTGTAAAAATGAGATATGAATAATAACTAAACCGTAAAATATGTAACTATGAAGAAAAAGTGTGTTTTTGGATTTTTATTGGGGGCCTTTTTATTGGTCGGCGTCTCCTTATCTGCCCAGCCGGGGAAATTTGGCACCGGAGCGGATAGTACAGAGTGTCAACAACGGCTCTCTTTTTATAAATCTTATTTTCAGGCAGGAGATCTTGCCTCAGCCGTACCCTCATGGCGAATTGCTGTAGCGCTTTGTCCAAGGAGTGCCACCCAACTTGTGTATCAGGATGGAGCGCGAATTATTAAGGAAGTTTTGATGCGTCAACCGGGAATGACTCCCCAATATCGCTCAGAATTAATTGATTCTCTGATGCTTATGTACGACATTAGGGGTGAATTCTATCCAACCCACAGGGTGAGCGCATTGCAAAACAAAATCAGGGAGATGGGCTTCTTCATGCCTGACGCCCTTGAGAAGCGATTGGCAGAGGTGGAGGTGTTGGTGGGCCTGACGGGAAATAATACCCTTCCTGAGTTTCTGACGCTCTATATGGGTTTGGTAGGGGGTCTCTACGCCGATGAGAAACGCTCTTCAGAAGATATGATGGACGCCTATACCAAGCTTATTGGCATTTTGGAGAGTCAGGAGAAGGCTCAGCCCAATAACGAAGAGGTGAAGAGCCACAAGAAGAGTATTGAAGATATTTTCATCAGCAGCGGCGTAGCCACCTGCGAAAATTTGATCACCCTCTTTACGCCCCGCTTTGAGGCCAACCCCGAAGATTTGGAATTGGTCTCCAAGATTGTGTCGCTCCTTCTGAGTTCCGAGTGTATTGATTCCGACCTCTTTGTGCGGTCCCTCACTGTCCTGAACCAATTGAGTCCTTCCTATAAGACTGCCTACTATTTGTATAGACTCCATTTGTCCAAAGGCGACAATAACGAAGCGGCCAAATCTCTTCGAGAGGCGATCAACAGTCCCGAAGTTACTGCGGAAGAGAAAGGAAACTATCTGATTGAGGAGGGGATCCTCAACTTTAAAGCGTTTAATAATCCAACTCGGGCAATGAGTTCTGCAAGGGCTGCGATGGAGGCCTCTTCCACTGTTCGGGGCAAAGCCTATATGTTAATGGCGTCTATTTGGGTATCATTAGCAAATAAGTGCGGGGATGATGATATTGAAAAACGCGCTCCTTTCTGGGTGGCCGTTGACTACCTCGAAAAGGCCAAGGCTGCCGATCGTTCATGCACCGAAGAGGCCAACAGAATGATTGCCCAATACCGTCAATACTTCCCACTTCAGGAAGAGGCTTTTATGTATGACATTATGGATGGAGCCGAATATACGGTAAATTGTATCGGATTTCGCGAAACGACTACGGTCAGAACCAGAAAATAGAGTAGATATGCGACAACTGTTTGGCGCAGCGGCAAAACGGATGACAATAGCGCTCACACTGTTGAGCGCTATTGTCGTGTTCAGTTGCAAAGAGTCGATTGAGAAAACCGATGCATTGACCTCTTTGGACAGCCTCTCTACCCAAACAGTGCACGATATGGAGTTGGTTGAAACAAAGTTTGGAAAAGTCTCCCTCCATGTCAAAGCGCCACTGATGGAGAGTTACTCCCTCCTTCCCGAACCATACGAAATCTTTCCCAAAGGGATAGAAGTGATTACCTATACCCCTGAGAGCGAAATGGAAACCAAAATTACGGCCAAAAAGGCGATTCACTTTACCCAAAGCGATAACGAGCGTTGGGAAGCGTATGGCAATGTTGTGATTATCAATTTTATTGAGGAGCAAACCCTCCTGACCGATACCATCTATTGGGATAGAATCAAACAACAGATCTATACCAACGCCTTTGTAAAGATGTTCTCTCCGCAAGGTTTAATGCAGGGCTACGGTATGGAGTCGGACGAAAAGGCTTATAACGCCGTGATTTTACGCCCTTTCGACAGTTGGGGCGTTATCCAGCGCGACACCCTCCCCGCCGGCGACTCCCTTTCCCAATTAGACACCCCTCTCCACAGCGACCCCCTCTCGCGACGCACTCCCGAGGACTCCCTAACGCAACG
>Ga0123353_10016032_pt1 | contig 10930 bp, 7 predicted proteins | sample TergutLab28metaG_3_FD_92763 | JGI IMG/M metagenome (GOLD analysis project Ga0123353, IMG submission 92763) | Labiotermes labralis P3 segment gut microbial communities from Petit-Saut dam, French Guiana - Lab288 P3 | ecosystem: Host-associated > Arthropoda: Insects > Digestive system > Gut ... | reverse complement strand
GGCGGAAATTGCGCTCCCGGCATTTGCTATCGGGGGGATCACGGAGGAACGTTTGGACGAGGTTTTGCATTCTGGTATTCGTCGGGTTGCGGTTAGTTCGGTACTATTAGAAGCGGAAAATCCAGAGGAAACTGCCAAGCGGTGGAAAGGAAGGATTACAGATTATTCCGTGCACTCAAACGGTGACATTGATAGCCTTGGACACCAGCCATCCAATGTCATTAGAGTAGATTGACCAGCACACAACAACACTATTCTTGAAAAACCGATCAATTTCGTTATATTGGCATCGAGCGCGGAGAATCGGCATAGAACATTCGGCATGGAACAGCAGTATCGCAATTTATCCCTTTCTTATAGCATTCAGGAGTGTCAACGATTGACTGCATTGGCACAGTCCAATTTGGCACCTGCCTTTGCGTTACTTCCCGCCGCCAAGCGGCAAGCAATGGAAATCCTTTACGCCTACACCCGATTCACGGATGATATTGTCGATTTGCCCGACTTTGATCCCGCAACCGGCGATACCGTTCTTATCAGTCCCCGGCGACAAAAGCAAAAACTTAATCAGTGGGTTGGAGCCATCGAAGCCGTTCTTGGCAGGATCGGCGACGATAATATCCCACAAATTGATCCCAACGACGAGAGTGCGTTTCAAGAAATTGCCCAGAAGTTTCCGGGATGCGGCGGGTTGGTGTTTTTGCCTGCCCTCAAAATGATCGTGGATCAATACAATATCCCCCGTGAACCGCTCTTTCATCTCATTGACGGTGTGGAGTCGGACATGAATCCCAAACCTTTTACCACGCTCGACGACAGTGTTGATTATTGCCATCAGGTTGCCAGTTCGGTGGGGTTTGCGTCGCTCGCCATTTGGGGAACGACTGAGCCGCTCTTTTCGGACGCGGTCGTCAAAGCGGCAAAGGCATGCGGTGTGGCGTTTCAGTGGACAAACATCGTTAGGGACTTGTTGGAAGATTACCGGAATGGGCGAGTCTATCTGCCGCAGTCGGAATTGCAACGTTTCGGTCTTACCGAAAAACAGTTCGGTTCGCTCCTTGACGGTGCAGGCTGGGCTGCACAAAAGAGACCGCCGAAACAGGGGGAAAAAATCAACTCTTATGGTTTTCAAGATATGGTCAAGGAAATGGAAAAATTTGAAGCGAAGTTTCTTAAATTGATCGTCCATCAATTAAACCGCTGTGAGGTATATTACGAAAATTCGGTTCCGCTGTACCATTTGATCAATCGGGACAGTCGTCGCACGTTCGGTTTGATGTGGAGCCGATATTATGCCTTGTTCCGAAAGATTTGCCGGAATCCCTTGCAAATTACGAGGGAAAAGCGTGTTCGCTTGTCTCCCCGCCAGCAATTTTGGCTTTGGTTGCGCTGGCATTGGATGCCGTGCCTAAGGTTGCGGTGAGCAGTGTCTGCGTTCATCGAGGTGTGCCAGATTTTCTCACCTCCATAATTCTCTTGAATCCACACACGAACGTGTTATAATGTCCTTCAACACTCATTGGAGACACCTACGATGCTTACTTTCACGCGCCAAACGATATTGTGCTTGTTCATTGCCCTTCCGGTCATGTGGGTGTCTGCGTTTGAACCGCTCACAGATGCTGGGAAACAATCCGTCGTTGCCCCTCCGCCCGCTCCCATCGACATATATTCCCTCCATGCTGATGGTACGATCATCTACGATCCGTTGACACGCGAGGCGGTATTGTCAGGGCAACCTGTCCCGGTTCACTATCAAACCGAAACTCTTGTATTGGACGGCATGACACTGGAAGTGACATTACCCACACAAGCCAAGGCTTATGAGACCGTGCCGGTGTCCTATACATTAAAGGGCGCAACGGGCAAAGGTCCTATTGCAGTAGCAGGGGTCGCCTTTGAAGATGCATCGCGCTTAAAACACAACGGCATCCATGATCTGTCCATTCCCGGTTTTATCGATTTGGATGTCGAATTTCTGGGTTCGGTTACTGCGCATCTTAACCCCGGCGGAAAGCAATTCATGAAGCCGGACTTTTCCGATGAGCCGGGCGTGTATCCCGGTTTTTCGCAAGGTCCCGAACGCCGATCAGGTGTCATCGAGGCGGGCGATCTGGTATGGTTTCATTTTCGTTACACCAATACAGGCAACACGATCCTCGATGCCGATGGGTTCGGTGGAGCCATGTTCTACCCCGTCATGTTTCGCAAAGATGAGTCCGGCGAATGGAAACAGTGCAGCACTCCTTATAATTTGTTTTACCGGGATTTGGAAAACCTCTATCCGGGCGAATCGCATGAAATTTGGTTTCACATGCCGGGCAACAATCCCGGCTTCATGGAAAACTTTGAACCCAGTAAAACGCCGCAAGGGTTTGGGTTGCAACCGGGTGAGTATAAATTTCAAGTCCGCTTGGCATTCAGAGATTATCGGCATCTTGAAGCCGTCGTCAATTACTGGGACGGACCGATTGCGTATGTATGGGAGATGCCGTTTCTCATCGAATCTCAATACCGCGAGGCCCCCGTCCAACCGGGCGTGAAAATCCCCCAGGGACCTAATTCGCCCAATAAATTTCCGTTGATGTTCCATACGTTTGAAGAATTTATGACCGGTTTTACGATTCAACACAAACCCGAACCAGTCATGAAGGATTCCTTCGGTGTACAGGTCGCACCGTGGACAGAGCATATTGTCATCAAACTGATACGGGCAGAAGGACCGGAACCAGAGGCTACCGTTTCCATCATCACGAAAGCGATCCCCATCAGCATAGACAGCGAGTCGCTATCAGTAACGTTCAATCTTCATTCCCCTTTTGTCATCGAAAAGGAGGGGTTGTGGGAACCAGTTATCATGAGTCAAACGATGGCTGATATGCGTACCAACGTGCAAAATGGACCCTACCCGGAGAAGCATATCATTGACCGCATGCGTGAAATGAAGGAGCACGGCATCAATGTACTGGCAACGACCAGCATGCCTTGGCTTTATAATGATATGCACAATCCCGCGTCCAGTTACCAGGGCGATGCCATGAAGTATTCGATGGAAGTTGCCCGAAAACTCGGCTTGAAAGTGGAAATCTGGGGACAATACCCTTATGACCGCTCTACCATAGGGGCAATTACCAACTGGATCACGCAAACCCAAGATTACAATGACATGGCGCAAAGTCCTTCGGGATATGGCGGAGGAGTGACGGAAGTTGACCGTATGGAGCCGCGTTTGCCAGGTGCCAATGCTAAAGTGGTGGAGCATAATTTTTTGCGATGGGGGGATTTGGCATACCAGGCTAAAAATGGAGTTGTCCCGGTAAGTATGGGAGAAGATACGCAGGGGTGGATGCGCGATGATGTCAACGTGCATTATCCGCTGGGTGTGTTGTCGGTTGCCGCCTTTCAGAATTGGCTAGAAAAAAAGTACGGCAATATCGAAACGCTCAACAAAACGTGGGAAACGGAATATCCGTCCTTTGCTGCAATCGAACCAAACTCTGGGAAGGAGGACATCTACGGTCTGAGGTGGAGTTATCTATTCAAGGATTTTCCCTTTTGGGACTGGAATGCACCCATTACGGACCTTGATCTATTCCGATCAGAACTGCGTGTTATGAATTATCGGGAAACGCTGGCTGATTTACAAAGCACATTCCCCAAACCGATGGTTACGGTTCGGACGGAAGGGGGCAACATCGTTGTTGCAGGGATTGACCCAACAGACCGGAATGCACACAAGCGGCATGTCTATTTCAGTCAACGCCGCTGCGGTCTGGTTGCTGAAGTCGTGCAACAGGGCGGCGTGATGGCAATACATTCAGATTATGTTACGATCCCCTACCATCCGACTGAATTGCGGGAAATGATTCGCAAGGCGGTGGCTCAAGGAATCATCCCTGCCTATCTGCCATGTTTAGTTGATATGCGGGACATCGTGCTCAACGAAAAATTTGGCAGACAATATGAGATTCATTACAATGTGGACACCCCGACAAAGGGTTACATGTCGCATAACTTGCATGCCCTCTATCCGTGGTTCAAAATTATGTATGAAGAAGGGGCAATTCCGGGGGTGTTATGGGAAGATTATCAATGCGGCGGTTTCGTCACCAACACTCAAAAGCGCGAAATGAAATTTTTCCAAGAAAAATTACGCAAGGCATTGGATACTCCCGAGGCGATCAAGGCTCGGACAGTGAACCCTGCGACCAGACCACCGCAGGAGTGGCGTTCAAAATCGCTGAATAAACGTGCGTACATCATCAATGATTGATGGGCGTATGCGGGGATGTTATTGGCGTTGTGGAGTCTACTCTGCCGATGCCAAAAATTCTCTTATCGCTTCATGGACGTTGGGAGAATCGATGATACTCATCCAATTAAAAATACAAACATACTTGCATTTGGGGTCGCTCAACGAGTTTTTCAATGCGGAAACCCATCGGTCTTTGATGTCGTGAAAAAGGAGCCATTCCGTTACAGCCCAATACGGAGCATCTGACGTTTTCAAGGCACGTTTGACTCCCAGATTAGTGCTCGGATCATCTGCAAATTCGTTGTAGAAACTCCAGCCCGGACAACTGTACTTATTGACGGGCACATCGTAGAGCAACTCTTCATCTTTCCAACCGGCACCGTGCGTAAAGAGTTTGTCCCTCGGAACGCCGAGTTCCGCCGCTTTTTTGCAGAGACTTTCAAGATGCCGCCGTGCCACTTCCGCCAAGTCCGCTTCCATGATTTGTCCGCTCTTCCGAATCCCGGCGGACGTGCAAGCCGCAAAACCGATGGTTTGCACTCCGCGTCCCGGTATTTGTGTGGGTTCGAGTCCCATTTGCGGATCATCCTTTTCGGGCTTGTCCAGCAAGTCGTTCCCATTCGGATAATACCAGGCATTGAGTCCCACGGACGATTCCCAGCCGACTTTGATTCCCACAAACAGGTGTTTCTTTTCACCGGGGAGCGATTTTGCCCAGCCAAGAATTACGGGTACAATTTTGTCCATTTTCTCTTTCCAGGCGGCAATGTACGCGGGACTCATCAGGTTGGGTGCCGGTAGCACACGGAGTTGCCGTCCCCAGTTTCGCCATGAAATTTTGATGGCGTGTTCCGGTCCCCAGTTAATCCATTCGACGTTTTCGGCATTTTTCGGGTCATAGCCGGGCTTGGTCGGGTCCCACCAGTTCCAGAGGTCGGGGCGGGCATTCCACCATTGTTCGCCGTCCAGTTGGACAAGTATCGGCAACTCGGCTTCCTGCACCAGAGCAAGGTCGTCTTTGATTTGTTGCAGAAACTGTGATTCCGCCGCGTCATCATCTTTGGGAATCTGAAGGTACGAGTAAATCATGCTGACTCCGATCCTGATGTCCGAATCGGTTCTTGCCGCAAGTTTTTGTTTGATGTCTTGCAGTCCTTCCCGCGTCAATTCATGCCGATGGAGATTGACCAAAAGGTACTGGGAAGGCTCCTTCGCCAGGGAAGTTTCCCCGATCACTGAAAATAATAGGGACACAAGCAGTGCAATCACTAGGAAACAACGATTCATTACCCACCTTTCTTTTTATCTTAACAATTTCCAACGTTCCTAGTATATCATGTTCCCCATGAGAATGGAATGTACGTCATTGTGCAATCTGGTCAAGCCGTCGAAATTGTGGAACTGCTGACAGGATTCGAAGCAAAAGAATGGTGAATATGTTCGGAACCAACCCCGACTTCCAATCCGCGCTAAGGGTAATTCGTCGGATGCGGCTCCAAAACGAGGTCATATTTGTTTCCCGGCGCAGGAACAGTACACGTCAGTCCTGAAGTCGAGGCATTGCCGTACCTTTCATGAACAGTCGGAACGAACAAGGACATTCCCATCATTCCTCCGGGAGTCTGTTTACCAATCCCGGTAACGTACACTTGGTACGTCCCTTTTGGAATTCCATTGCCTGCCTTTTCCGAACCGACAACGAATGAGCCATCCGGTTGAATTTCCCCTTTGGCTTGAAATGAATCTGTCGTGAACATCACCATTCCATTCGCGGCGGGGGTTCCATCTTCGAATGTTACTTTCCCGGAAAGACGATAGTGCCCGCCGCATCCGGTAAGACCGAATCCGACGATGAGCAACACACAGGCAATCAGTTTTTTTGTCATCATATTCATATAGCACTCCTTGTAAGGTGAGCGGCATTAGGGAAGTGCGACCGCTTGTCCCGAATTCGCAATCGAGAGTGCGGTCAGGAGGGGAAATGCTGGGGTGGTCACGCTAAAACCTCGAACGGCACCATCTCCGAGCAGGAAATTGCACACGCCGGGATGATAACTGCCGAAACCGTAATTCTGTAAGGGACTGTAATCGGTAGTTCCTGTCTTTTTATAGTCCCCTGACGAAGCGATTGGGAGCGAATTACCGTTGGGGTTGGTCCAATTATTATTGAAGGGCCATCGAAAGGATCGAGCCCACGCTGCGGAACAATTTCCACCGGCTCTGAAATAACCGCAATCCCCTTGATCGACAAAATTACCTCCGGTTACCGTTCCTTCGCAGATTCCCAATTTTCCCTGCGGGATGTGTTTTTCCCCCAAGACGATCTGATTACTTGTACCATCTGACCACCAAGAAAAGGTATCGCGAGGCCGCCAGCCATTGATATTTTCGGTGGTTAAACCGGCATAGATATTGGTGTCTGACGGAGAAGTCGCTATGGGTAGTTTTGCTGGTCTCAAAGGACCGCGTTGGGCATCTCGATAAGTCGCATGGGGACCGATTGCATCGCAACCCCACCACCAACCGTCATAAGTTCCATCCGTCCAAATGGCGATGACAACTATGGCGTAGTCCGTCTGCGGTCCGGGTGTCGTGTTCCCCAGATCGTTTTTGTCTATCGGGCTTGGGCAGAGGGTCCCGGGGGCACGGCGTGTCGGGCAGTAAAACGGAGAGATCGAAGACAATGCTTTTTTGGCATCGCCGTTATTCCAGAAGACGTTGTTGTCCCAAATATCCTGGTGACGGTCGATTCCAATTCCCACGTTTCCCGGTCCAGCGTAGGCACTCGTATCTTGGCTCATGAGGAAATCATTATTTGCGTTTTGCTCCATAAAAGGATACATCAGTGGAAAACCTGATGTTCTTGATGTTGCCAGCCACCCCGGCACGATCCCTTGTTGGGTGTCATGAAAATTGTGTACTGCTAACCCGAATTGTTTGAGGTTGTTGGTACACTGCATCCGTCGTGCTGCCTCGCGCGCTGCTTGTACGGCAGGCAACAGCAGGGCGATGAGCATTCCGATAATCGCAATGACTACAAGAAGTTCAACAAGCGTGAATGCGTGTCTGCCAAAACTGCCCGCCTTCCGTTTTACCATTTGTTTCTGAAAAACTGTCATAGATGATTCACAATTACATAAAAACGCTATGCTACCACACAGCAACCCCATTCATTGTACGCTACTCTCCGCACGGAATCAACCGGGGCACAGGATTCGTGGGTTTTTTATATTGCCCAGTTTACCGATTTTATCTTTTCGGAAAAATTTTACACTTTCAGGTATTTTTTACCGAATTTAGTGTCCGGTGCTTCATGTTTTCTGCGATGAAACTCCGAAAACGAAAAACTAACGAAATCGAACTGGGCGGACAAGATTCGTTTCTCGATCTTGTCTCGAACATCGTCGGTATTTTGATTATTCTCGTCATGGTAGCGGGAATCCGCGCCCAGTATTCGTCCGCAGACATTCCCGACTCGCCGAAAGACCTCGCCGATTCACAAACGCTCGCCTGCCTCGGAGCGCAATATCAGGCATTGCAAACGAAAACAGAAACGCTGGCACAACAGCGACACGATATCGAAGAAGTGCAACTCCAATCCGAAATCGTTGCCGAACACATTCATCGGCAAAGTTTGGAATATGCCGCCCTGTTCGATCTCATGACATCGGCACGTGCCGCGATTGAGACCATTGCCGAAGAAAAAAGTCAAACGTTCAAAGAAAAGATTGAGTTTCAACGCCAACTTGTGGAAACGAATGCCAAGTTGGAGCAAATTAACAAGGCGAAGACTTCACTCCGGCAAATTCGCCCACGGGCTACCGTCTTGGAAAACATTCCGACTCCGTTGAGCAAAACGGTCGAAGAGAAAGAAATCCATTTCCGATTGCTTGGCGGTAAAATCGTTTATGTTCCCTTTGATGAACTGATGCAACAACTAAGACGGCATGTGAGTGAAGAACTGAACCGATATGTCAAACAGCCGACAAACGTGGGAAAAGTGGGACCGGTAGAAAATTTTGATCTCGAATTCTTGCTGGAGACCTATGCTCTTTCGGCGTATGGCGGTTATGATTCCAAGGGGCTCCGATTGCAATATGCTCAATTCGTACCGAGGTTTGAACCATTGGGGGAGCCGGTGCGGGCGGCATTGGCATCACCGCAGTCAGAGTTTCGGCGGAAACTTGCAATGTTTATGAAGGATTACACGGTCACGGTGTGGGTCTATCCTGACTCGTTTGAAGAGTACCAGGAATTGAAGCAGTTCTTGTACGAACAGGGCTATTCGGTGGCAGCACGTCCCACGCCGATGGGACATCACATCGGTGCCTCACCGCATGGCACGAAGTCGTCCGCTCAATGATTTTGCCGATACATCGGCGCAACCGTTACATCTTTTCACCACGCCGTTGACTTTCAATTTGATCATTTCAATGCTTTCGAGTCCCTCATCATCAACGGCTTTTACAGCGACGATATGTTCGCCGGCACTGAATTGGTAGGTCTGCTTGCCTTCATAATCAACCATCACTGACGCTTTGAAGCCACGCTCTTCATCATAGTTGAAATCCCAACTATAAAACTTGATTTCTGTCTCGCTTTTGGTTTTTGCGGTAAACTCAATTTTGACACTGCCCTTCATGTCCCTTGCCACTTCGTGCATTTCGACCGTAATTTCTGCCGGTCCGTCTGCCATCGGAACGATTTGACTGACTTCGACAAGTTCAATGACGATATTTTCTTTCAATCTCAATCGGGCGGCTTCCTCAACAGCACCCTTGCCAAACGAAAAGGCGATAATGTAGCCGATGGGCTTTTTTTCCTTAATGTTCTGGGTGTACAACTTTTTATCTTCTCGCTTTACTGCGGATAAAAAGTTATCTATTGTGTTTCGTCCGATGCTATCGCTTCGTTTGACTTGTATCGGCGTATTGTCGGGCATTTTGCCATCGATTCCCAGATCGCCGCGTTTTTTGACATTCGGTTCGCCGCCGAATTGTTGCACGATCCAATCCTGAAACTCAAAAGCATCTTCGTAGCGCAATCTGTTGTAGTTATACTTATGAAACACTACTGAACATGACGTGCTGAACATGTCCATCTGTTTTTGCAATCGTACCTCTGCTACTTTGACTGCCGTTGTCGATTGATCAATGCCGATGAATCGCCGTCCCAACCGCTCGGCTACTGCAAGTGTTGTTCCGCCGCCCATGAAGGGGTCGAGCACGAGGTCGCCCTCGTTGCTTGCACACTTAATAATACGTTCCAGTAGTGCTTCGGGTTTTTGAGTTGGATAGCCAATGCGCTCTTTGGAAGTATTTCCGACTCTATCAATATCGATCCACAGATTACCGAACATCGCTCCTTCGGCATCAGAAAGGTACATTTTCATGCCGTCTTTCCTCGGCATGCCATTTTTTTGTAACTCGATTAGTCCCTGCTCGTATAGTTCTTCTAGTTTTTCTTCGGTGAATCGCCAACTTCTATTGGTGCCAGGATCGATTCCTCGCCAAATAAATTGTCGAGCCTTTCCGGGCGAGGTGAGGTCATCACATCTGTACAATCCATTTTCATCTTCCTGCTTATATCGAGACATTTGTTCTGGAGAATATCCGCCGCGTAATGGTCTAAACTTAAATCTGCCCGACTTGGAATAAAAATAAATTGAATCTGTGTTGATTGCAAATCGCTGAGTCATATTGCTCTTTGCATTTGTTCTTCGCCAGACAATATGATTTCGCAAGTTCTGTTCGCCAAAAATTTTGTCTAAAATTTCCACTCGGATATAGGCATCCGCGTGCCAATCGCAGTGCAGAAATATGCATCCGGTTTTTTTGAGAACACGGTGCATCAGCGTGACTCGCTCTTTGAGCCAATCGAGGTAATGGCTTATGCCCCCCGCCCAGCGGTCTTTGAAAGACCGAATTTCCCCCTCATCGCCCCAGATGATCTCATAATTTCTGTTGCTGAAAAATGGCGGATCAAGGTAAATCAGATCGACCGATTCGGCATCAAACGTCTTGAGAATTTCCAAATTATCGCCCAAAATGAGTCGGTTGACCGGTGATTGTATTTCGTTTTTCATAGTGTTGTTTTGGATAATGCCTGTGTGCGTCATGATATTGTTGGAAATCTTTTTACCACGCCGTTGACTTTCAATTTGATCGTTTCAATGCTTTCGAGTCCCTCGTTGTCAACGATTTTCACCGCAATCGTATGCACACCGGCGTTGAACGTGTGTGTCCGCTTGCCCGACTTGTCAAAAATCTCCGTAGGCATAAACCCCTTTGCCGGGTCGTAATCGAAGTCCCAAGTGTAAAACTCAATGCTCGCTCCGTTACGTCCGAGTGCCGTGAATTCAATTTTACAGTTTCCTTTTGCGTCGCGTTCAAGTTCACGCATTTTGATCGTTACCTCCGCTGGTCCATCGGCAATCGGAACAATTCTATCGACAGTAATCAGTTCAATGATGACACCCATTCGATTTTTCAGTCGAGCGGCTTCTTCAACGGCACCCTTGCTGAACGAAAAAGCAATGATGTAACCGACGGGCTTTTTCTCTTTAATGCACTGACGAAAAAATTTGCTGTCTGCCCGTTCTACTGCCGACCTGAAATTATCGACCACGTTGCGCCCGATGCCGTCGCTGCGCTTCACTTGAATGGGAATACCGTC
>Ga0123353_10016030_pt1 | contig 10931 bp, 6 predicted proteins | sample TergutLab28metaG_3_FD_92763 | JGI IMG/M metagenome (GOLD analysis project Ga0123353, IMG submission 92763) | Labiotermes labralis P3 segment gut microbial communities from Petit-Saut dam, French Guiana - Lab288 P3 | ecosystem: Host-associated > Arthropoda: Insects > Digestive system > Gut ... | reverse complement strand
GAGAAGCATTTGTTTTTTTTTGATTTATTTTATAGGGCCCCCCCCCCCCCCCCCCCCGCAGACTTCGATGCAAGTCAGCGGGTTGAAAGTTTCTCCGGATTCAGTTGGCAGGAGTCTTTAAAAGAAGCTGTGTTTTTTCCGTTGTGATGAAGTATACAGTCTTACACCAGAACTCTGTTCATGTCCACATTCGGATTCTTACTAAACTTTGTATCTACACATTACACTCTGGGATATATACGCTCATATCTGCGCAGCCGGAAGCATGAAGCACTAAACGTTTTAAACTGTACATAGCCTCGTGCAATAATGGCGGTTTTCGCTTTTCCAGTAACAAGATAAACGGAAAATAAGAATTACTTTGTCTTCCTTTTTCTCTGTTAGAAGATTGGTCGTTCGTAGCCTTTTTCTAAGCAGTACAAGCCGTACAAGTTCAAATATCCATAGACGAAGCCAAGAGCTACAACCTTGAACGACACCCTTCCTTGCCATAATGGAACAGTTGGCCTGTCCAGGCCATGTGGACTCTACTTTGATTGGACAAAAACGTATGGTCACATGAAAACTTCATATGAAACATCTTTCACACACACACACACATTAAGTGAAAGCATTAAGTATAATAGTATGACGAATTGTGCAAATGTCAACTTCTGTTTTCACTCTTCCCCTATTAGGATAGCCGCTGCCAACAAATTGTACCGTCTCATTCTGAGATTACAGTCTTTCAGTTGTCTCAAGATGTTTCAAGAAGATGTGGGAATCCACGCAGCTTAGGCGTACAAGATGCGCCGCATTAGAGACAAACTGAAGATGTTCTGCTTTCACATCATAAATCTCTGTCTGTTTCGAGAATCCCGTTGTTTCATACATTACAAGATACTGTTTTAACTTAATTCTTCGTGTAAATGTTAATATTATTATGTTTTGTCCGATGAAGGTTTAGCTACAAAGCTGAAACCAGTATCCCTTTACCTTTTAATAACCAAACTGTGTCCAGTGAAATACCTTTCACTGGACACAGTTTGGTTATATTTCCTTGGGGTAAACGGGGCCGGTGCGTAAGGCTGACAACCTTACCATCATCCTGGACCATTGTCACGTAATCTGGGAACCTTAACTTCATGGAACCCTCTGGGAACCTCGGGCCTGTAATGGGACTGATTTACCTTACATAGCAGATATACACATAGTGAATTATAATCCAGATTGCTAGGCGATGTTTTAGTTTGGATGGTGAACTGCTCGAACTTTATACATTTTACGAATGTAATTAACGCAAGGAATATGGAACACATTAGACCACATTCGTTACCTGAGGGCATTACAAGAAAAAGGTAAGACCTTTCAGAAAGTAGTAACTGTAGTGTAAATCTTTATACCTTCATTGTTGCAAAAATATTAATATACGTTTTTCATCCTTTCATGTGTTTTATTTTTCTTTCAGTCAACACCCTTAAAACAAGCAAATCAAATGTAATATGAAGAAAGACATCATAACCTTATACGAAACAAAACACTCGACCATCATTACATGTCACGTAAGGGGTGGGTCATTTTATTGGTGAACGTGTGGAAACAAAGCACATTCTATTGTTTTATTTGGATCTGATGAAAGCTTCATCAAAGTTACAGCACGTCATGCTTATCTAGTGTAGTGAATTTGACAACAGTTCTTGAAATAATGGAGCAATGTCACACATTTAATGTGTAATTTGTCTTTTAAAAGGAGAATTTCAAGGCATATTTAATCATTTTCAAAACTCAGACACCAAACAAATTACATTTAGGAAAAATCTCAACCAAGCTTCGGGTAGCTAAATGTATTGGGTTAAAAATTTCGCAGCATATTCCAAAGATAGAACATCATAAAAGCGGTAAAAACCCAATTTAAAATGTGTGGAAGACATTGCCAAATTGATTCAGACAATGACAAGATTAGCGTCTGCAGCGTTGTCGTTCTTCGGATCACCGTATTCCTGCGAACTACTACTGTCAGCAATGCAATATATGAAATGTGACCTAGGGGACGTCTTGAAATGAAAACTGCTGACTGCGTAGCTCTCAGAATGACTACGTACAAGCCGAGAATTGGAGAGTTGGGCAAATATACACAACAGCAAGTATATCAAAAGTCTAGCATACAAGGTAATTGCTGGAGCACTGATTCCGTCTGGCACATCTGACTGGTTAAATAATTTTTGGAAAAAATTTAGCACGAGTTTGAAGAAGGGTTTGTCAGCCCTAGTGCAGATTATTAAGCCTGTTCCTAATTGGCATAGGCCTATTCAATCGATGTTTTGCACAGCCTTCCTCGGTGTATCGGAAGGCTGAACTGTAATATCTACTCCCATATTTTTTTCAGCAACTATTCAATTCAAATGGTTTATCTAGTTTGGCCTGTATACATCTGAATCTCATACTGTGTTGACTGTATTTTCATTTCTTTCCTATTACCATTATTATTAATACTACGTAAAGTAAAAACATAGACTAAGTAACTACAATATATTTATATAAAATGATTTAGAAAATTGAGTGAAACCCGTAAAAAATCGTAGTGTGTAACAAAGAATGTCACAGATCAATGTTATTTTATCATGATCTTACTCGCACTATTTACGAAAATTAAAACGACGTTCGATCACCTGTAATTAATCCTTTTTTCAAAGAAAATCTGAAACTGTATACGGTATATACAAGCTCAGTACTGCCATCACTAACACCTGCAAAAGCCATATAAATTCGAAGTCTTAGATGCAAATTTAAAAGCTTTAATTTTTCAGACTCGTTCCTTGAAAGCTTTTATAAGGTCACTTATGTATTGTATGCATACGTGCATCACAATTAAGGTTATAAAAACAAATTTTAGAGCCTCTCCGTCGAAAGCTGTCATGGTCATCAGATGAATGAAAATATATGTCAAGAGACATGGACCATGCGGAAAATCCGTAACTACATTTTGATATAAACAGCTCCTGTGAAGATGCCATGTGGGAGACACACATGTGCATGTAGGAGTAATATCAAATGGATATTAAGGGAACGGTCTGTGAAGGTTGGGAGTGTACCGAACTGCCTCACGATATGGTCCAGTGGCTGTCTTCTGTTTGAACAATCTAATAAACCTTCAGGTTCCTTAAACAAAGAGGGGAGTTCTTGACCTGTATAGTAACCATTACATTCCCAAGGAAGACCACAGAACCATAAACTTAATTACATAAATAAATAAGTAACTATATATATATATATATATATGTCTGCATGCTTATCTAATACTGTTACTTACTCCAAGCACTCACAAGTCCGCTCAAACTATCTCCTTGAACTTCCATGGTCATCAGCATAATCTCTTTACCGTTTCAAAATACAAACACAGGGTCACTTCCCTGAGAACGTGCTGCAATTTAATAGGACTGCTTCCATATTTCCGCGAGTTTTTTTTCTTCACACGCAACTGGCACACACATCACAATTTTCATAACACAGAATGAAGAAACGGACAGAAAATTTGCAAGCTGATATATAAAATGATTTTGCGTCATACAATAATCACAGCCTTCACGTTAGTGGACTGGCGACCCTGAGGAATCTTAGAGTAGGAACGGTCGCTTTTTATGTCGTGTGAAAGACGCTGGACAGTTCATGCCAGACATCATACTATGGATGGAACGTAAGATGGTGTACAGCAAGGCACATCTTTATACTGGTGAATATAAAGTGAACCAACAGAGCGGATTTCCTGACGTTGCCATCGAAATCCACAGTTGACTGATCAGAGTTAATTAATTTACTAAATAGTAAGGGCGCTGAAGAAATTATTTGGCTTGCAGTGTGGTAACAATATAACTGTTTTTAACTCACTCGTTCCATATTGTGTTTTTAGATATAATACAGTGAGTGCGAAGAAAGATTCTTCACAGCACCTGAGAATGGTATATGAAGTACTGACTTCATTAGGCCTAAAATAAGTTATATAGAACTTCGAAATATATTTTAAGAATAAGTGATGCTGCAAACATAAACATTAAATAAGAACACTTCACTTCCTGCAGATCGCCTAATTTTCTTAAGTCGGAATTTCAAGATGACACTAATATCAAAATACAGCGTGGCTCATAAGCGGCGCAATATGGGCCCAAGCAACGACATTCACACTCTTGGCACTCCCAATGTGAGGTCGACAACAAAAACAACGAGGTTAAAAACAGCTGATCCGAAGCGCCTGTAGTCTTGGTTTCTCAAACACTGACTCCTATGACATTGCTAGTAACAACTCCGGCAAAAGTACTGACATTTCTGCAACATTTTACCAGCGACAACCCTCACACAAAACAAATCCCACAGCTCCATTTGGTAAATGTTTTCACAGAAGAGTTAGGACTCAGAACCGTGCACGCGACTGCACTGTCGCCAACTTAACAGCTGGTGTTACATCATTCACGGCCATCTGTGAGATCAATAAAGGGGAACACACTGCTGAACAGAGGAGGAAAGCAGACGTCAGCGGATCGATTTTTGCAGCGCTGAAAACCCTCTTTCGCGGCTGTGTACATCTGTTATTTCGATTAATAATCACTTGAAACTATCTGTTACTTTCAACCTTTCTACGAAATGGACGTACACTTCGTGGCCAGCAACCGTATACACTACTGCATTCATGCAGAGATCGCCAACTATACTTCCGCCGTCACGTTGTTATTAGAACGGTTGTCGGGTGCCTGCGACAGTTTTCAAGTATTTATAACAATATATTAATTTTTCGCTGCTGACTACAAAACACGTGGTAGTTTCCACTCTACGACGAGAATCTGTATTCAGTTCCCGAGGTGTAAATACGTCCTTATCGGCTGCTCAGTCTTCGCGTTACATATTCTAAAAGAGAGACTTTTCATTCCTTTTGGTTGCAAGATAACATGAGTCAAAACAATGTTTATTATCGGGAGTCAAGAACAAGTACTGTGAAGCTATTCGTCATTCACGATGCCAAGTCGCACCTTCCTTTTTGTTAGATTCATAAAGAACCCGCTGTAATTACGCACATCTCTTAGTTAACCTCAATAAAAGAGGCAGCTATTGGGATTACTTCAATACACTCTATATTACAGTAGATTGTTTTGTATTCTTATAGTGTGCGATTGACTGGACAATCATTTATTTCTGGTTAGTCTTTGGTCTAAAACTCTATCGCTGGATAGTATACACTAAAGAAAACACGGCCAGACAATTTTATGTTGTCATAAGGGGAAGTAGCCATAATATGCAGATGCATGTACCAATTCACTATTCTGCTGCCATTCACGTGTTGTCTGTCATACTACTATTAATAGTTCAAATTGTCTGTAGCAGACCCCCAGTGCTGACAACGGCTTTAAGCTGAAACTGTGTCACTTTGTATCTGAACAAGCCATTTAAGCGTGTGGAGGAGGGGTACAGGTACAGCTCCACTCATTCTTAATCTCGACGTTCGATGGGATGGAGGGGAGTGGTCAACTTCACTCCCCAGGCGCTTTGCCTCGGGTACCCTTTGAATAAACAGCAGGGTCAGACCCAGAGCTGATCTGGATGTTTTGAAGAAGAGCAAACCTCTTGCCCCTGGCGTGAACCGAACCACCAAACATCCAGCTCACAGCCTCGTCACTAAACCGACCGCTCTTTTACGGATCCCTGACGCTATGAAATATTTAATGTACTCATTTAGGTGTATTAGACATCGACAATTATTGTACTGGTGCTCAGCGTGTTTGTTTCTAGACCTAATTTGAACGATCAATTAATGGCATCAAGCCGAACACTTGGATGTTGAGTTGGTGTTGTCTGTCGATTGGCTGTTTATTTTTTTAAAATTTCGCGAAAACCTTACTAACAAAAGAAGTTTTTCTCAACGAGGCGTCACGATCCAAAATGTGAATAATATTGGCATTTTTTTCATTTCAAATACTTGTACAGTCCACACGCTACTACTGTTACTGGAGGTTTGGTGTGAAATTCAGTTCCATGATTTTCATAAAGAATTTATTTTCATCTGATTGGCCCAAAGTTTATCAGCAGAAAAACATGTAGTACGTCGCGTAACTCACTACTTGTTAAAATGATCCATTATTTTATCTAACAACTGTCACCAGTCACTTCCCGTCGGATTGCTGAACTTACAAAACTTCAAGCACAAAGAACAATATGTTTGTTAGGAGTGAAGTGTGTCTGTGAACAGAAAGAACAAAATTCCAGCATATTGTTTAATGCTGTGATTGAAAACTTAATATTAACTGCAATACAATGAATTAAAACGCGTGGAAAGCAAAATCACGGAAAATCAGAACAGCGGCGAGCATTACGCTACTTAGCGTTGCCGAGCAAAATGATCTGAGTGAAGCAGCGATGCAGCAGTAGTTATTGCCTGTAGTACATGACGTTAGATAATCAGTCAACAAAGCGACAGGACACCTACCGAATAACCTCTATTCATATTTCCCGCTAATGCAGTAACATTTTCACTCCGTCACAAAATCCAGATCAACCTAAAACCCAAACCTTCAACGTAAACTGGCTGACGGTTCCGCCCCTGAATGCGAAGTGCCCGAAGAGCGACGTCCATCATTCGACGTCGACAGTGAAGAAAGAGTGGAAATTTATCTCCACCTCCCATACAAGCATTCATCTGGATAAACGGACTTTAAATTGCAAACGACATAAAAAATACCGAAATCTGCGTCGAAGCAGATGTACTCGTATGTTATGTTGTGAATTCGGTCACAATATTGACTTGACTCTCAAACTAACCATATCGTCTGCCCATATCACCATTTTTCATGGAATTTCTCAATGCGTACTTCTACATCTTAACAGATTATATTAAATAAGTCCATGCAGCAGAGGTCTTGTTGAGTAGCTGTCACTCGCATATTTAGTCAAGAAATACCTCGCACTGCAAGGAATTCTTAAGGTTCATTACAAACTCCTGGACCTTATCCTGAGTTCGGACTATACTCTCTCTCCTTAAGATTAATGTTAATATAATCCTCCCAAAATTCCACAGATCAACAAAGTGGTGTCTTTCAGATTTTCCGAACAAAACTTACGAGTATGTGCATTTCTCATCTAAACCCCGTCTTGCACACCTCTTGGTCCTTCGGTGGCCAACCCTACTAATGCCTGGCGACGAATACAAATTATTAAGCTCTTCACTGTGCTGCAGCTTTCATTCTCACGTTACTTCACCTTTCTTGGGTCCAAAACTTTTTGTCAGCACTGTTCTGTAACGCCCCCAATCTGTGCTCGTCCCTGACAGTGAGCAACTATTATTTATTCTTGTGAACTTTAATAAACAGCGCTGTTAATAACTCAACACTGTCGAACGATATGACGACAGTGAACTGATTGGAAAGAAGGTAGAAGTGGTTGTGGCCAAATTTGGGGTCTATCTAGGAAAGTGTCTGAAAGGGCTGAAGGAAATGAGAAACATTTTATTAAGAATATTTCGTAACCTGGCCGAGATTTCAACCAGCACTTCAAGTAGTGTTAACGCCTGAGCCAACATTCCCAGGTTTTTGAGTGGAGAAACAAGTTTCACTGTCATACAAAACAACTGATACCTTTACAGTTGTGCAGCTTAGTAGCTCACTTAATATCACCGTGAGTTACAGAATGATATTATGAACAGTATGGTACAGTACTAAGAACGCCCCTCACACATGCACATACACACGCATAAACACAGCGGGTTAGGCACAAGGGGTGCCAACTTCTGAATGTTAATAAATGCGTCACTTTAATTAAAAATGCTATTTAATCATATGTCCGATTATCAACCGTTACGCCGCTACGAGCATCTAAATATTTTCAGATGGGTGTAACAGACTAGTTGAAAATATAGGCTATATATTTTTCATAGTGCACAAATAAAAGAAGACTATGGGCGAGGTTGTACTACAAAAGAAAGCTATCCATTAAGTCTTAAACTTCTGTGCAACTTGTGCCCAATAACACCAGGGGAGGGGGGGGGGGAGCAGCAATCAAGTCCAACTATTGTATGAACAACATCAACAGAAAATTAGTTGTCAGATAATACCACACAGAAGACATAAGTTTTAGTTAGTTACAACACGGAAGAAAAACAACAGTTTTGATTATATAATATCAAGAAACAATAATTTTCAATTATGTTACGTTGATTACTGGTCAAAATGTCCCCACCGTTCTGTATGCATAAATCTGCCTGTCTCGAAGATAATATGATGCCTTTCTGATAATGTGACCATTTTCTTTATGCAGTCAGCCGAATCCGTGATCCGCTGAGGGAGCTCGTCTCTTGCCCACGACTATTTCCGACAAACCAAGTCCTTAATAAGCCTCCGCAAGAAGCAGTTAAGGTGCGAGAGTTACGTTCGCCTTGCAAGCCAGACCTATGGACCAGGTGTTGTTACGTCCCGGGAGCTGGTGGCGAGATCCTATTGCAGGCCGAGTGGAGTCTTACTGCTGAATCCGCCAAGACGCTTAAGGAATGATTTCCAAGTCCACTTTTCGATGGTTTAACGCAGTTAAAAGATATATTATACTGAAAATATTACAAAGTGATGTCACAAGATCTGAACCACAGGAATGCTCGGTTGTGTTCCAGATTCATAGACTTTCACACAGAATGGAAGAAGTGTCGCGTCGAACTATACGTCATAAGATCGAGTATTGTGTGCGGTAGTGTGATGCTATTCGTCAAAACTTGCTTAATTCCTCTGCACGAGTCTTGCACTCGTATCGTTACGTCAAGATGACTTGATAGTTTTTCACATGAGTCTGGCACTAAACGTTCACCCTTTTGACATTCACAAATTATCAACAGCCTGGCATGAAACGGAATAACTTCTTCTAGTTCGGAGAGGTCAGCCAGCTTGTGTAAACCATTACATCCTGCTTACTGCAAGACTACTGTGAGATTTGATAGGACGAACTGTGAACATTTGAGGGCACGTATCACGTTTTATTACATTAAATTGGTTCTATTTAAGTACACAGTGGTCTTATTATGACTGTATGAAGGAGCAGTGTTTGCAGAGCGTGGGGGTAAGCGCGAAGGATGGTTCATATGCGCTGATACAGTGTAGTATCTACAGCATCTTGAAACGTTACAATGCTGGTAGCGATGAAAAGTTGACAAACAGGCACATATTGTTCCAGAACTTTCAACTAAAAATGACTAATGTAATAACATCTTGCAGTTTCTCACAACCTATGCGTCGCGCGTATATATATATATATATATATATATATATGGTCTTCTTGCGGGTCCACACACTCTACCTGTCAGCTGACAATCTTATCCATTTCAAGTCCTTGAGTGTGGTGTCATATGACGGCAATTCACCTCTCGCCAGCCACAGCCATGTTACGTCACCTCTGGGCATTTTCATGTATAGTGCTTGGAACCCTAAGGACAACTATGGCTAGAGTGCGAGTGTTTTTGTAGTTCAATTTCATGGCTTTATGTCACTCACAAGTTAGTTTGATGTTAAGTACAGATATTAACATTATAGAAACCACATATTCCTGCCAGTTTTAATATGTATTTGGTAATTAATAAGTGTGTAACAGCTGTCAAAGTTTCAAAATTCTCTGGCCGATATCTCCGTAACCGTTCAACTTTGGACATAGGTGTTTTGGGTTATATCGGTATACTTTAACATAAGGAACACCCTCCCAAAGTCTGGTACATTCCTCCTGGGACACCCTGTATATATATGAGATGTCCTTATATTCTTCGTGGATGCAATTCTTCATTCATTACCGACGTTCCGAAATTTTTGAATACAGATAATACAGGGGCGTTAAATAACTATACTAGCAACCCCCAACTGCACGTCTGATACTTAGTAAACAGCAGAGACCAGAGACTTCGCGTTCCTTTCCCTTCCCTTCATCAGAGACATCCATGTAATGATTATAACATTGGTTTCCGTGATACAGAAGTGTCATTAAAATAAGTTCACGTATACCAGTCATTTAGCCACTTTTTATCCTTGCGACATTTTGGCATCATTATACTACTTACTGCTGGAATAAAAATTAAACATGCAGTGTATTTGGATATATTTCTAAATCTCTGCAACAATTTAAATTCACAAACACGAACAACTTGCGTAATTGGTAAACTGCCATTTTTTTCACTTTGCACTTATATTGCGACTAAAATCTAACAAGACATGATATTTGCGATTCGTTTACTTTGGATGTTACGTGGGTATAGGCTTGTGTTAAGCAAACGACATTAGTGATCATCGCGTCGTAAAACTGTTCCTGTAACTTCAGTTTCAGGAAGCTCCATGTACAGAATCGTAATCGAGAAGCTTACAATGATGTAAACAGTGGTTTCTTAATGATGCCTCTCTGGGTCGTATAATATGCCATATAATTTGATTACATACCCTCGAGATTGTTTGGTTACTTCAACTTGCACTACAAGTTTTTAAATTTAAATGCTGTGTGCTTACCACGTCTACAATTTATGCTGATGAAAATCGTACAGCACATACAGCAGTTATTTCGTTGCAAGAATACAAAACAGCATATTGCTAGATACATATTTCAGCTTCCTTTTATTCACTGTAAAGAGAACGTGTAGTTTTATGAACTCATCAGACTGTCAAAAAAAAAAACACCCGCACCTTTCTAAACGATTCGCTGTTCGTAAGACAACAAGTAAAAAACATGGCGGCAATACCGAATTTTGTGGTTGCGTCAAACAAATTTAACTTGTGCATAGTCTGTACATAGGCAGTAATAAACTAAACTAAAACTAAACTCCGTGGCCTTAGTCCGCACGCGAACTATACCGACAGAGCGGCCGCCGCCGGTCGGCGAAGTTGGTGCCAACTTTTGCGGATAGAGGTGTGTCACGTGGTCAGCGCAACGGGTCCCCACAGCCGTTAATCTCTGTTTTC
>Ga0123353_10016029_pt1 | contig 10931 bp, 8 predicted proteins | sample TergutLab28metaG_3_FD_92763 | JGI IMG/M metagenome (GOLD analysis project Ga0123353, IMG submission 92763) | Labiotermes labralis P3 segment gut microbial communities from Petit-Saut dam, French Guiana - Lab288 P3 | ecosystem: Host-associated > Arthropoda: Insects > Digestive system > Gut ... | reverse complement strand
TGATAACATAACTGTGCTATGAATCACTGGGTTTGCTGCTGGTAAATGCATTTCTCAGTTCTTCAGTGATGTGACAACATGCCTCAACCTAGGTACACTGTTGAACTGCATGCGTTTTTAGGGCAGTTGTATTTCAAATATGAGTGTGCCGGAAATAGTCGCAGAAAAAATCTCAGACCAGAGGTGAGCATTTCAAAACGTCTGCATGAAGGGCCAAAAAATTGTTACAACTGCAACCATGTAAGACAAAGGTAGTTCATGCTTTGAAGGAACATGATCTGTGTTCGCTCTGGTTCGAACACAAGTTGGGTGAACAATCTGTTCCAATGTAAGAAGCTGGTTCAATAAGGATTTATTTACTATTAGTAATCACTGTAAAACACAAAATGTAAATGCACTTAATTGCTTCCAAAAATTAATAATTATGTACTGTGTCACTATAATGCACTTAGTTTCTTAGGCAAATTAATAGTTATGTATTGCATCACTCTAATGCAGTAATTATTAATCTAATGGTGTTCCCATGAACTCACAAAACACACACCCCTATGGTGAAGCACTGCTAGAACCCTTTGTTCTATTATTCGAATTGTAACAACATGAGTTGCATGCTTGTTCCCCTATGGAAAGCAACTCACAGACTGACTCATGCTATGGCAAGACGTGAACTGCCCCACTTAGAACAAAGACTGTTCTCAAGGCTTCTAGACGCGCGATGACATCACATAACTCGTGACGACTGCGTCATTTCACACGGTCACGAGTTGTGCAATCACTGCACCAATGTTACGCATATTGTTTGTGAGAAAATCCAACTGTAAAAATTCTGCCCTTAGCGTAACAATCTGGTTGGAATACTACATATTTATAGTCAGTTACTTCAGTCAGCGCATGATGGAGAAGCTGAATCACTCTTAGTGTTTTTCTTTTATTGAGGCGTGGTTTTCATTATTTGGATAGGTGAATTCTTAGAACAGCTAGAACTGGAGTACAGAAAATCCAGGACTTATTCATGAACTCCCTCGTCATGATGAATAAACTGGTGTTTGGTGTGCAATGAGTGCAGACCATGAGATGCCAACAATTTCCGGGCAAGAACTCCATACAGCAAATAATGTGTTCTGCCAGCACACTGACTGTATTGAGTCAGAACGGCAACATTTTTCAGCATCTGCTGTAGCACCGTTGAGTTATTATTAGACTTTCTGAAGGTTATTATTACAGCAAGTCTTTTTCTTGCTTCCTTCACTGGCTGTTAAACTTCCCAAGACTCAAGAGTATGATGTAACACTAGTGGGCTGCAGGCCGGTGCTTATCATTCAAGCAGGAGGGGAAAAAAAACACACTTTAGTATTTCATGATCAAATGCAGTATCACTCGTCCAATGTACCTTACTGACAAAACAAACTGTATTGTTTTACAATATCATGCATATTTCAGCTTATAATAAAGCCATCATCCAGCCAGTTTTGTAAAAAATGCATACAAAAAAATATTACAAAATTTATATTCTTTTAAGGTTACTGAGGTGTCTTGGAAAAATACTGCCCTTAGAGTAACTTTAGAAGTATAATACTAATTATACGGTATTATAATATGTTGTATTATAGTGTACCATATAAGCTGAATTGTCGCTCAGTGCACTTACATGAATTACAGCACTTATAAAAAGCTTAAATTATTTTGTTCTCACTCTTTTCTTGAAAGCCTGTTCCTTTCTTCTACCCTGGTAGAACTTCAAGCAATGTGGGTATGCAGTTGTTAAAATCATGTTGCCACCTGTTATGAGAGATTAGCAGATGTGTACCTATCTGTGCTAAGGCCTGATCAGCTTTTCAAAAGCACATTATTGACCCTATTAGACACAAAAATGTGGAATAAAAACTTAACTGTATCCTACACGTTTGGGCCTAATACAGCAAATTTCTATTCTGTCAGTGAGATAACTTACTGCACCCATTTTACGTCTCACCAGGTGTAATTGTACATGGTTATTTGTTCTGTGCATCTGAGGCCCAGAGAAATGAAATTGATGATTACAGTCTTTTATCATATTGCTTATGATGGCATGTTCTACATTGTATATAACTAACACACTGGTAAGTAACCTTTAATATGTTAAAATTTTGTATTGTGCTAAGATATGTTGAATTTATATAGATCATGGTAATGAAATGTAATTAATGTGGGCAAGTATTATATACTTTTAGCTCATTATGACAACGACCACCTGTGTAACAAACTATTTTGACTTCTGTTCATACTACCATACAGCAGTGCACATTTAAAAGGCACTACAAAACACATATCATGTTTACCAAGTAACCACGTTATTTACCCGAATGTAAGATGACCAACCCTCCCCACCTAATATAAACTTACATTTTAAAGAATAAAAAGTGTTTTGTCTTGTGTCTATTTAACGAGACCCCACTTCACCAGACAAATTAGTAAAAAATTATAATCTTAAATACAGGTAAATATGGTAATCCAGTGCAGAACAAGAGCTGTAGAAGTTTGCTTTTTTAAAGTTTTAAAGAAGAATAACATTTTACCCGTAACTACATGCAGATTTCAGGAAAGGTTACAAGGACGATAAATCTGGTGCACACAAATCGATTTTTAGTTTGTAGATAACCATTTTTATGAACAACATTAGTGCAATGTAATGCCTCACCATGACACAGTCATATCGTGTAACATGTAAGTAAGAAAAATTATGGTACTTAATAAAGATGGATCTTTTGCTGCACACATGCACACACAGTATAATCTGATGCACTCATCTGAGCAGTGCCAATCAGCAGCCCTTACATTCTCCCCACGTATCATAATGTGTCGGTTATCCAGCTGGACATCAACATGTGCATCTTCATTCAGAATGTTGTCAGCACCACCAGCTGGTGCTAGACCGATCAGTTCCCAGAAGTCTACGTGCAATTCATGTTCTCCAGGTGCCTAAAAAATAACATTATATACAGAGAGGACTTGAATCTTCTGGGATATGACATTGTGTCACTGGATGAATGGTTCTAGAAATTATGAGGGACAAAAGTGCTTTCATTATGATTCTTAAACATGTCAAAAAACTCATCCAATGGCACAGCATCACATCCCAGAAGAATGGAATCCTCAGCAACACAGTTGTGGAAATCTCAACCTTAATTATACCTACTGCATCTGATTTTGAACTCCCACACAAATTTGCATTATTTAATGAATTGTAATGGGTGAGGCAGAAGGGGTAACAAAATATATACTATTTTAAACTTATACATTAATTTTGGCTTATACTATAATGGGTGGGGCAGAAGGGGGAACAAAATACCTACTAACTGTGGGTAGCATGGCAAAGTATATTTTTGTCAATGGCCTGTAACTGCCATAAGATTTTCCATCCTTTAATGCTTTCAATTAAAAGAGTGTAACTTCCTGATTATCAGAAAGCAAAACTTCATTATCTCAAGCTGCAGCTCATGATGTATGTTTCTTGTGATGGAACACAAGCTGGATGGATTGTCTGTTATTTAGCAGCACTGTCAAACTTGCTGTGTTGTGTGAAATGGGATGATGATGTGTGTACATAAGGATTTGGAAGGGTGTGGTTGTGGCCTATTTCAAGGAAGTGCGTCTGCATCCACCTGGGAACAGAGGATATAGTGAACAATGGAACAGTCAGAAATCCAGTCATGATGTGAACCGCACAGCTCTGGAATACAAGCTTACAAGTTTACCACTACATTATAACACTGTATTTTGTTCCCCTACACAGTGATTATAAAATTCACACTGGATGTCACACTACTGCCTATGGAATAACATTACACACTTTAGTCAAAAGTGCTGTATGACAATGAAATGATTGTATAAACAAAAGAAATGGATTTTATTTTAAAGTATGCAGTGTGCATTTTTTTATTGTTTTTATTTCAACCAACCAGTGCACAAATATGTATAACAACAGTATCTTTCTATATAATGTACACTCCTACATGTTTTGACATCTCTACATCATCTTCATGGAGTTTTACAATTATGCCTCACTAAGTTACATAAAATTGAAGCTGTTAAAATTACAATTCCATACCATTATTAGATTAAAATATATTAAAATATTATTTGGTCGTCATTTAGTGATACAATAAAATCTGTTCGACGTTTTAATATTTTGTGCAAGCAGTGTGTATTTGTGGATGCACATACAATCTGCAATAAATAAGTAAGTTAGTGATGGAAATATGGATTATTATATCCTGGACATACTGAACATGCTTAAAGATGGACTTACCTCTTGTTGATGTTGTTAGGGTGCTGGTCTGGTGTGTACTGAGTTGGGGTGGGTATTGGGTTATGACATGTTGTCTTGTTATGTTGGCCAAGGAGTACAGTGGGTTGGGTTCACTGACCTGCTCATCGATCAGTTAAGTCCTGTTATTGTAGAACTTGTATGTAAAATGACTCAGAACAGTTCATTTTCTTTCCCTTACTGCATGTTTTTAGTAAAACCATGGTCTGTTTCAGATTTCCATATTCACGTCTGTTGCTGAGAATGTGTAATGCATATGCTGATATTGAGTTATTGGTTTTGATATATCTTATTATGTTCACAGTGTTGTATTTCTATCAATCTTCCAGTCTGGCGAACATGATTTGCTACATGTTGTGCATTGTAATTTATATATGTCACTAAAGTTTATTTTGTTTGGTGGTATCCTGTTGAATAATTGGTTGTATACTGTATTACATGTTCTAAATGCTACGTTCAAGTCAGTACTTTTAAACAAGTTGCTAACTTTGTGCATGAGTGGACTGTAATATGTAAGTGTGATCCATTTCTTGTGTTGTGTGTGAGTGTACTTTCTGTTTTATGTGTTTTGAGTACCAATTTGTTCTTTTAATAATGGATGATATATGATGGAAAACCATTATTTTTAGCTATGGTGCAGATAATGTACCATTCTTATTGTCTTGCTTGCACTGTGATTGGTTATCATTAACACAAACCTTCATGTCCTAGCCAATCTACCTTGGCAGAAAGAATCCCTGGCACCCACTAAATGAGAGGCTGGACAGGCCACAGGGCCAGTCTGGACCTTCTGGAAACAAGAACAAGCTCTTGTCCCCGCCAGGACTTGGCCTTGGATTGCCCAGCCCACAGCCCTGTCACTGTACTTACTATACAATCCTGGCCCTTCAGGATACAGTATACTTAAATCAAATAAATTCATGCATGAATATGGCAACAAAGATGCTCACTACTTCCAAGTTTAAGTATGGGCTACAAGTACCTATATTTCCTTTATTATAGCCTTGAAATTCATACTGTACATTTCACTTGCTTTAAAAGCGTATATCTTATGGTATTCTTCCACCCTTTTCATTCCAAATATTCCATTTTAATTCTTATAAAAAAAAAAAAAAATTATATATATATATATATATATATATATATGCATATTACATTTGCTTACAACACAGAACTCACAGTTTTTCCTGGTGGTACTTCCACAAGCATGCCATAAAGTGTAACTGCTGACTCCGTGGAAAGCACAAGTGCATTATATGTCTGGCACAGGAGATCATTTAGAACACACTGCAGAAAGCCTGTTCCATCGCGCAGTGTGATGAACATTAGTGACTTCCCTGCAATCACAGCAGATCACATTGCAATGTGTAAATAATAAGTAGTAACACAGCTGTCTTTTCACATACTTAGAGCAGACAACTTCACTGCATGCAGCCCATATTCAGACCTAAGACCATTATTTCTCAACTTTTCTCATTCTAATTGTGTGCAGTGTGAATATGAATGTGTGCACATGAGCAAGCATATTCACTGTGAGATGCAGTTTTAAAACATATTCTGACAGAAACAGACACATAAATTCAGTACTTCACATCAGTCTGTTAACATGTTCAAACTCATAGGTGTATTTTTTTTATGATACAAAGACCCTGCATACTGTCCTTATTAAATACAAATAAACCTTGCTGTACAGAGTATGACCCATGGGAGTAGACACTGTGTATATTATGTCTTGAGGCATCTGCAGTGACAATATTCAGTAAAATCTTTTTGAGCTTCCAGCCACATCAAAGTGTACAGATATTCCAAGGTTTCAGACACAGAGTCAGTCCCTAAAATGTTGGATCATATTTACACTTTGACGGGGCTGCCTGGCCGAGAAGATTTTATTGAACTGTGTATTTTAATATAACCACACTCTTTTATAAACACAGAAGGTTTCACTCTGTCTACCATCTCAACAAATAAGTTTCAGGTAGCCCTCTGAGTTTGGTTTTGAACCTGTGTTGCCACAACATTCAACCTCTCAGAGCTTCAAGGAGACTATGCTGCAGTCTTAAATGTTTTAACTGTAACACTACCTTCCCAACGGATGGCAAGTTCTTCAATCCATACGGACAAGATCTAAAATCTTAAGTGCTCCATAGAATATGCTCTACAAAGTAAACAAATATTTCTGCTGAACAATCTCTTGTACATGTCATCCCATTACTTACACAGCAACCTGCTCACTCCTGTGCAATGTACTTGTCCCAAGTAAGGATCCCAGGATGTGACAAATGTATAAACATGAATGTACAGAGACAGCAAAACACTTAGTGCAACAACAAAAGAATGTGACTCACAATCACTGTGTGATATGCAAACCTCTACATCATGCAATCACACAATCAAACAAATGACATTATGAGTTCCCAGCTGGTGGGTTGTTCAGGTATCTTTAAGACTTTCTACACACAATAAAGAAAATGTCACAACATTTTGCTTGTGTTATCAGCTAGACAAAATATTGAACAGTGTAAGAATGAAGGTGTTTGAAATATAAAGCTTCATATAAGTCAGCATGCATTACACTTACACCAAAATTACTAAATAATATAAATTTAACCGAGATACTAACAAATTTGCAGAAATAAGAAATACCTTGTCTTCGTAGACGGTGGACCCAACCATTTATTTTGATGCGTGACCCACGATTTTCTTCCCCATCTGTTATTTTAATAAGCTTTGCTTTGGGCAATGATACATCTTCTTTTATCAGAATTCCTTTTGCTTCTTCCAAATTTTTAGCTCTTTTTACAGCATCTTCTTCTTCCTTTTTAAATTTTTCTGCACCTTTATATCCCTCTCTCATCCAGATCTTATGGATTTTTTTAAGCTGAGACTTTGCAGCAGGTTCATATTTCTGTAACCAGTCAAGAGAACACAAAGTGGTTTTATTCAAATGCTGCAAGTTCCTTAACTGCAGTTCTTATGTAACAGTTTTACATTTATACTGACGATACATACACATGCTGCTGAACAAAGTATGCACTAAAACACAGGAACTCAACTTAATCGTATGGAACAATGCAAAATACTGTTATTTGTTATTGAAAGCAATGCACTGTATTGAAATGGTAATGTGAATATATATAGTGGGGATTTTGGTGTTGTGGAATGTTTATGCTGTGCAGCAAGCAGTTTAACTTCTTGTGCCATTTTGGTCTTGTGGAAGGTTACAGTGCGGAGCAAGCAGTTTAACATATCCTGCCATTTTGAAGGAATATGGTCCCTTCATCTAAAAGCATATATTATACTACCAGTTACACAGCATAACCTATGAGAAAACCAGAATCCTCGACATCAATACTGTAGAAACATGAAATCTTGCAATACGCATGCACCCGATTGTCTTCATTATTTCCATTTCTTACACATCTAAGACCACAATCACAGAGTTGCAAATTTGAGACAGAAACACAAATCATGGTACTCAAGATACATGAAAATAACCAGAAGCATTCACACTACCAAATTATTGGATTTGATATTCATATTTAATGAGTGAAACCCAACCCCAAACCTAAGAGGATGAGGCTTTGATTTTGAGGTGTGCTATCCTAGGGAGGTTGGAAAATGCCTAAAGAGTCCTCCCTTCCCCTGTGTTGTGGGAAACTCTTTATCTGCCTCCTCTGATGAGGCCTGTTTGGCTTGGGTGAACCTACCCATGGCTATGCTACCACCAGCATAGCCCCCAACCTTACTGGTGCACAGTCTTCCTCATCCGATTTGATATACACCCTCAAAAAGGCGGTGCCCCCTGGGTCTAACTTACCAAAACACACTTGCACAAACTGTACTGGTATACAGACACATTATTCACACAAACCACAACAAAACACAGGCATTTTATTGATGCAAACCATACTGAAACACACCTAACACAAACTGAACTCAAACACAAGAACTTTATCCGCACAAACCATACCAAAATATGGACACTTTATTTATGCAAACTGCACTGAAACACCTACACTTTATTCATATACGCCACAGCAAAACAAAGATGCTAGGCCTGAGATTTCATTTAAGCTAAAGTAACTGTGAAGATGAAGGTTACGATTTCAATAAAAGTGACTCAACTTCAAAAACAGTATTAACTGCACCAAAGTCAGTTTGAGGTTTTGTTTTATTGAGATACTCAATATAATTTTTTCCACAAGAAAGGTTAGCCTTGTAGGTTTCATTCACGTGACAGGGACCAAAGATAAACAAAAAATGAAATAACGCCAACGACCAAGGTTAGACTTACAGGTTTCATATTTTTTATGCCACATTTCATGTCACTACATATAGATCTGGCACAGGAACAGACGTTCATGAGACTACAAGTTGGCAGATAGATCAGTTTACAGCATTAAAAATGTTGGGAATGGTTTCATATTATGCCCTGGCTTCCTGGAAACCCCACTTGATTACAGCCATAACTGCCATGCATGCTAATCACCATTCATGTTGGCAACCCTGATTCCATATGGGTTTACTGTGTCCTAGGTTCCTAGACAGTGGCATAACTGGATATTGTGCCAAATGGGGTGAGTAATCACGATGGCCACCCCCAAATGGAATAATAAAACTTTAAAAACAAACAAATTCATTAAATGAATTTCCTTTCATTTGGATCAATAATTCAAAATTTTTTGAGGAAAGAGATTCAACTTTTTTTTTTTTTTTAATATTTATTCTGCCTGCCCTTGGATTCTGTTGCCTGGGGCAGTCACACTATTCCAACCAACCCCAGCCACACCCATTCCTGCATAACTCATCCGACTACCTTCATAACTGCAATGCATGCTAGCCAATATTCATCTTGGCCAACCTAATTCTACATAGATTCCATTACCAGCAGTGTGAATTCCATGTCATAAAATAAGCAATTTATATCATGACAATTGCAGTAATGTGTTCTAATGTAAATGTTGTTTCTGTTATACAAACCATAATCTGAATTGTGCATGCACAGTTGTACACACATTTGTTCGGCATAACTAACATACGTTAGTATAGTAATATACACTAGTTCCACATAATATTTAAACCTTCCAAATCCTTAAAAAGGAGAAGTGGGCAGAGAGTCAAAGAAAGGAAAAATTAAATATTATCAGTGGTGCATAAGTTATTCACCTGTCCTTCTTTGGCATCCACATATATTACAGGAAATGGCTCCTTGCCTGCATGACGCATTGCCTGAAGGATGGTTTTGAAAGGTTTTGCTTCTGAACCATCTCCAGATTCATCACTTCCAGTTTTGTCGGAAGTGTATAATTCCGCTAAAAGAAAAACATAAGCATGGTTACTAGTTACATTTGAGCAACAGGACACTTATACGTAAGCAGGTATGTGCACATGCCCACCTCCCCATCCAACACACAAACACACATTCATAGTTAATGTTCATAATACCATACTCACATGAATGCAAAACACGATTTCTTCTCTGAATCATGACAGTTAAAATCTTCATATTGTCTTAAAATTTCTGACTAAACATTAATGAAACCAAAAAGCTATTTAAATTTTTACACTGTTTGAAATGGCTGTTGCCATGGTTTCAGGTATATACAATTAAAAATATTAATCATTCAAACCACAGTGATTGTGCTATCTGTATTTCTGATGATGTTAATGACTGTGATAGAATGGGAAAAGCAGAGGTAAGAGAGTTAAGTCTAAATGGCAGGAATCCAGACCAGTGATGCTGATAAAAAGAAATAACAAGACAGCAGTAATCCCTGCTGAGACTTTCTTGCAGAATCTATTGCCATTATCCAGTAACAGTGAAACAACAGCAGGCTTACTAAAAACCAGAAGTCATTGTCTGCACACTCAGAACACATAGTATATCTTGAAATATAAAAGGTTAACTATTTTAAACTTACCAAGTTTCATATCTGTGCATTAAAGAAATATTTAAATTTATGTAGTAGACCAACAAATGCACACTGGTAAATTATGCTTTATCATATATTATTTACTACCTAGGTGTTTCTGTTGCTATTGAGACCACCATCAGGGTACCTTGGCAAGAAAGCTGACAAAATACAACAAATGGCCATATTGTATAAGGAAAACCACTTAATGTTATAACGAATGTCTCAAATTCTCCCTATGGTCACACTAGTATCAAGTGATCTCCCTTGTGAAACACATCTCTACCCTCGTAACAGGTATATTACTATAGTGACAACAGTTTTTCCAAGCATGCACTATTGTGTTATCTTATTAGTATAGCTATGTTATTTTTACTTTTAATACAGGGTGTATAACAACTACATACAATATAAACATGCCCAATTTATTTCTAACAACCTGAATTTATCTGTTTTTAATAATATATAATCCGACACTTTTATGACCATTGCACAGTCAACAAATCCAAAAGTTTGCCAAAATGACAGCAGCAAGTGCACCAAGTCATAAACATGCACATAGACAATCAGTAAAATATACTATAAAGATTTAATATCAAGTGTTATTAATTATTTTTAGACATCGGGAATTCGTCACAATGTAATGTGTATTATCTTCTTAATGCAACTTTAAATGGTGCCCCTTCCTTTCCCCCCCCCCCCCCCCCCCCCCG
>Ga0123353_10016028_pt1 | contig 10931 bp, 3 predicted proteins | sample TergutLab28metaG_3_FD_92763 | JGI IMG/M metagenome (GOLD analysis project Ga0123353, IMG submission 92763) | Labiotermes labralis P3 segment gut microbial communities from Petit-Saut dam, French Guiana - Lab288 P3 | ecosystem: Host-associated > Arthropoda: Insects > Digestive system > Gut ... | reverse complement strand
TGGGCATTAGTAACTTTAATTTACGAATGCGTCAAGTTGGAGAGTGGGGGGGGGGGCAATTCTTTTGAACTAGTCCTTAATATATATATATATACACACCTTCCCCCAGTCTCAAAATAATTTTTTTTTATTTTCCCCTCCCCAACTCAATAAAAAAAATATTCTTACTTACAAAAAATATTGGAGGGGCATTTGCCCCCCCCCCCCTTCCCCAAGTTACGACTATGATGTCTCATGTCAAATGACCCGTTCAAGCCCGAGGCCCTTTGAGCATTTCGTTTCATGTTAATTTTTTACGCGGAGGAGTTGTTAGACAATCGCAAACCCCCAAGCTAGAACAAACCCCTTGTCGGCTGTTCGCTACTGTTTATTCAATATATTCGTAGCTACCCTCCATATCTACAGGCGGTCTCTTGCACCCACAACCTGACGATGCACAATGCCATGACTGGATAATACTGAAATACACCTTAAAAATAAATACGAGACAGCGTACATTGGATTGATCTAGCTCAAGATAGGGGAGAAGCGACAGGCTCTCATAAAAACGGTAATGAACCTTCGGGTTCCATAAAATGTGGAGAATTTCTGAACTATCTAAGGAACTAATAGCCTCTCGAGAAGGACTCTGTTCCATGGAGACTGTGAATAAGTCACAGAAAACAGCTTTTTAGAACAAATTCGTAATTTTTCACACGAGGTCCGCTGGGCACTGCACTTTTGAAGTAGCGGGATAGAATATCCGAGAACACCAGTAATTTCCAACTGACCTACCTACACAGCTTTCTAATGCAATGATGAAAAGACCGGATACATGTTCTTTCACTGGCCCTATTACCGGCATGGAAGCAGCTCGATAGATTTACCAACGTGATGTCAGGCAGTGTAAAGCAGGCCACAGAACAACACCTAAACTGACCTACACTAAACAATTACACACGGAAAGTGATTGGTGAGATATTATACACGAAATACGGAGTTCTACGCGAAACGTCTACTCATAAATACCGACAGCACGCACAGTTTCCTCTTCATCGAAAATAAATGTGATGAAATGCAGGAAAATAAGGCTAAAACATGAATCCCAGAGTGAGTCTGGGTAATCTGAAGAAGCGGAGATGAATATATCTTGTCGTTTCACGAACAGAACCACGATTTCTCGGTAGTCCAGTCCCAAGCCAGGTGACCATCCCGGCTCCAAAGTACATAAGAGTAATGCAACGATGGCGATGAATGTATCTCTTTAACACGAAAATGAGAGGCTGAAGTTTGCGTTCGTGAAGTGCCTGCAGGGTTGGAGGCAGTAAAAACGAAAACAGATGCTATGCATACCAGGAATCCAGTAAGGCAAGCAACATTGCCTAAGCACAGACAGCCAACCAGCATCTGACGCACGGCAATTCTACAGGAACAGCAATAACAGCCAGGTGTCACATGACCCACGTCCAAAGTCCCCTCACACACACACAAAACTAAAAGCTAAACCATATGCGATATCGATAACCGCGGGGTTCATATCGAACAAGGTCTTGGGTCCCTCTAATCCTAGGACCGTCGCTTCGAATCCGGTTCCAGGAGCACAAGCCTGTGCGATTTTCCTGTGTTGTCCTAATTTCCAGTCCAGGAGTTCTATCGATTGGTTATATAGGGCAGGGATACACAAATTCCGAGCGCCACGTCGCCCGAGCGACTACGTTTTGTACGGTGGCACATAACATACGTCGTTCATCGTTATGGAACTCGTTTCACGTCACCGTTCTGGCGCCTAGAATTTTTAGATGGCTCCTAGAACTTTGACAAAATTTGTGCACACCTGATGTAAAGATAAAGGTGACATCTATGGCCGGGGAGGCCCCGGTTTAAGTATGGATGCGTGATGCTTCAACAACCAAAAATGAAGGAATAAATAATAATGATGATGATAATGGTAAGGATGCGGAATCAAAGGTTTGATTTGTGTTAAAAGCAGAGAGCATTAAGGGGAAAAAAGAAGAAACTGTTCGTGACTTATTGAACGACAGCGAAGGCAGTCTCAATTCAGACTCTTCCGCGTCGCGCTTTGGGAAGGTTCGCGGATAACGAAATGGAAATGAAGTATAAGGAAGCGGTCGTGGTCTAACCTGAGGTTCTATCTCGGCATCTACCTGTAGGAACTGGGGAAACCAGGATAAATCTCAGGAGAACAACCAGTGTCAGGGTCGAGATTTCAACCAGAGGCCTTGAATACGGAGCAACGCTGTTCAGTAATGCAAGACGAAATACGTCTAGGCATACTTCACATGGTCAAGCCGGGCGGCCGCGCGGTCTAAGGCGCAGGTCCGCGGACACACCCTTGCTGGAATTGCGGGTTCGAATACCGCCGCGGTCATGCATGTCTGTCCGCTGTGAGTGTTGTGTGTTGTCAGGTAGAGAGGCCTCTGCGACGGGCTGATCCCTCGTCCAGGGGAGCCATACCGAGTGTGTTAAGTGACCATGTGTGTGATCAGGTGAAACAACAACTCTCTACACCTACAATGTGTAGGTAGAAGAGGTCCGACTGCAGAAAGTACTGTACACATCATAATTAAAATCTTCAATGCTAGTAACCAACTAGTTACTTGCCAAATCTGTTTCAGTAAAGAAAATACTGTCCCCACGCCACGAATGTGAAGGTACAGTTCCGCGCATTCACCTCTGCAGTAGATGGATGTGTTCAGCTTTATGCTACGTCCTCCGTTTCCCTTCTATCCATTCAAAGGGAGGATGGGTGAGATTCAGAGCCAACGGGACGTGGGCGGAATAAAGAATTCCTGTCTCTGAAGGGTGTCGACGCCGACGCTGAGCTGCAGACTCTGAAACCAGCTGTGGGAGACTACCCTTAGCACTTCTCTCCCCCCGCCAACCACCAGACCTGTAAGATTAACCGAGTTGCTGTTCTCACCCTGCCGCCCGGCAGTGTGATTGCAATCTGTGCTGTTGATATCTTGCCGCTAGCCCCAGTAATCTCATCGCACCACCGCATGTATTAAGGTCTTCCGGCGATCACTAAAGTATCTAAAATTAATCCGTCTATCACGTGGTTGATTTGGTATTTAACGGCGCTGAAACAACTTAGAGAACTACATAAAGCTAAAGGTAACGCTTACCCTATAACAGGCCATGAAGGCCCATACGGGGAGTAGAAGTATAGCTCTACTCTTTCTTTAACCTCGGTGCTAGATGGGGTGGGTGGCCAACGACGCGTCACGGCCGCTTTACCCCCGGGAAAGACACGGTACCCATTGTATAGGAGGCTGTGTAAGCCCCAGGGCCCGTCTGGACAGGTGGGGGAAAATATCGCCCCCCACCGGGATTCGATCCCCGGAACGTCCAGCCCGTAGCGGGTCGCTATACCGACTGCGCTATCCCGGTCAAATATATCGACATAACTTAAAATATATCATCAGATGAAGAATCCAGTATTATATTAACGCCGCATAGTTTGGTAGAAATTTACTGATGTTTCGGAGAAACGTAATGCCTCCCTATACTGAGCTATCGCGGCTCTCAACAAATGGGAGGATAACATTAGAACGGATCTTAAGGAAATACGTTGTGAAGGTGAAAAATGCACGGAAATGACTCAGTACGGAGTTCAGTGGACTGATTTATTATGAGCTACGTTGAGCCTTTGGGATTTCAACTCCACACAATTTGTTGACATGTAAACCGACTCCATTACCGCTAGATGCAAAGACGGTAGTATTTTTGTGCTGTTGGTTACATTTGACACAGTCTATTAATAAGACACAACTCCACACAAGTCCGCAGCAAGAAAGAGACTGTCATTTTTTGTGAAATGCCAGTCTCTGTCTGCACACAGTAAAATCACATTCGTTGCAACACAGATTCACAACTCGAGGGCGATTTGTAACAGTATTTGTGAACGACTTAAACGTGAATTTTGAAGCAAATCGTCTGGCTGCCTTTCTTCGGGGGAAGAAATCCCGGCGGTGACCATGCGCTTTAGGTGTCTCGGATTACACAGAACCAACTGATAAAAAATTGTAGTTACTACGGCATCACTTTGGGTAGTTATCGTCTTACAACTTTGAGTAGTTATTACCTCATTATTTGGGGTACTCATTATCCCATAAATTGGGTATTTTTGGGGACAGTTATTATCTCATCATCTGGGGTAATTACCCCATCTTTTGGTAGTTACTACACCAACACTTGGGGTAGTTATTACCTCATAATTTTGGTAGTTATTACCTCATATTTTGGGGTAGATATTACCTCATCATCTTGGGTATCTGCCCCATCTTTTTGTAATTATTACTCTAGCAACTGGGGTAGTTTTTACCTAGCCATTTTGGGTAGTTATTACCCCATAATTTTGGATAATTATTATCCCACGATTTGGGTAGTTATTGCCTCATCTTTTGGGGTAGTTATTACGTCATTACTTTGGGTAATTACCTCATATTTTGTTACTTATTACCCCAGCACTTGGGATAGTTAATATCTCATCACTTGGCGCAGTAATTACCCACTCATTAGGGTATTTATTAGCATGTCATTTGTGGTAGTTATTACATCGTGTTGGGTAGTTATTACCCCAGCACTTGGGGTAGTTATTAATTCAACTTTTGAGTAATTATCACCTTACCATTTGTAACAGTTATTACCCAACCATTTAGGTAGTTATTACGTACCTCACCAATTTGGATTGTTCTTACTCCATTACTGAGGCAGCTACTACTCCAGCACTTGTCTGGTGGGACTAAAGAAAATTACAATAAGCATGTCCACAGTCGATCTCCGTTTTGAGGTTTTAACTTCGGATATCCAGAGTAGACAGGATGAGTGCAACTCAACCGCGACGTTCGGATAACCGCTCTTTGAGTCAGCGAATAAACCTGAACTTAGGGCGATACCGTAGTCGGTCATTCAGTCAGCTGCCCCTCTGAAGCGTTCGCCACAAGGAGACGCAACCTCAGCTCGATTTAAATCGATAGATAAAGTACCTTTGTTACCATAATGTCACTGATCTCACTCCACAGGTTTATCGACATTGATGCTATGAACTTTGTAACCTACATATCCGGGAAAACAAGCCACTGCCTACATTGACCCTTTGAAGCCTGACATTTATATAAATATTGTTTAAAATTTCTGTTCCTATCTCATATGAAAAAAAAAAGTGTGTTTCCACCACAAATAACGATCGGTTAATGTTGTTTAGGTCACTTGATGTGTTTCATTCCACTCTGTTATGTAAGTACCACACACAGACCAATACACATACGTCAAACAGCACTAGTTTACTGCAGCTACATGTTTCGGCCCACGTTACGCCATCAATAAGCTGTACAAGATTTTTAAAAAAGAAAAAATATATATATATATATATATATATATATATATATACACACAAATGCGGAGGTGGTATTATTATAAACCGATATCTCGATTTTGTCACAATTATTTTTATTCAAAATTTATAATTATCGTGAAAATTTTATGAAAACGTGTCAGTTATGATGGCTTGTAACATCTATTCTGGTATTAATTGTCGAAAACCACGTGAATTTTTAATATATTTAGAATATTAGGCGGTTTAAATAAAACAGAAAAAAGAGTCAGAAATTCGATTACATTTTAATCCACACGGCTCACAGCTACTAATAACAGAACAGAAGCGACATGCCATCACATCCGACTACGTAACACAAAACGTCGTTTTATTAATAAACCTTAATATAAAAAATGTCACAAAACTGATACGTCAATTTTTAATAATGTAATATACGCAGTTGTACTTTTCTCTTTACACAATCATGCACAGCCCGAGAATGGCTGCACATGAGCCGAAATATGTAGCTGCATTTGGTTTTTTAATAAACACGTAATGTGAGTGACGGATATTTACTGTTGTTTTGCTGACCGTGCATCTCATTATAATCTTAGCTATTGACCAGCTTAATGCACAAATTCTTGTTTTACAATAAGTTTATTATAAGCCTCTACATGTTTCGAACATTATGTGCTCATCATCAGGAGGTCAAAATTGTATTATACAGCATCTGGTATCATCACACCTGTAGGTGGCCGTCCGGTGCGCACCAGACGGCCACCTACAGAGTGTGACGATACCAGATGCTGTATAATACAATTTTGACCTCCTGATGATGAGCACATAGTGCTCGAAACATGTAAGTCATATAATAAACTTATTATAAAACAAGAATTTGTGCATTAAGTTGGTTAATCACCAAGATTATACTGAGATGCATGGTCAGCGAAACATCAGAGTGGGAGGGTCTACACTGGATTCACGCGCCTTAGGGCAAGGGTTAGTGGAGGGCTGTTGCAGACATGATAATAGAGTTTTGGGCAACCCCCTAAAAACCCTCCAAACTGGGGAATTTTTTTAATAGCTGAGTAACTATCAGATTCTGAAGAAGTTCTCTATTCCGTGGAGTTTAGAGTTTTGAATATTTGGGCTATGGCTAAATAGATGAGTAGCAATTTGTATATGTACAACCAATGTCAAATCTACACTAAATGATGAAGCCAGCAAATTGTTCCACTGTAATTATGCTGCACAGTCTACCTTCAGTATAAGATTTTTCACATTTCAAAACATTTCCAGCTTAGTCTACAACAAGAGTTCCAACTGTACGCCCTAGAAGTCGACACACTTTCTAGTTCCATTTGTTACCGAATCGGTGGTTTTCCGTAGTCGTGAGGGTTGTGCTCAGCAGTATCCGAAACCCTCCGACAATTTTATACTTAAACTACTTCGACCATACAGATCATATGCACATATAACAATTGTCGTGCAACAAATATTTATGATAATTTCACCTGCTTCAATTTAAATGTAAACCGCCAAATCAAACTGACCCCCACGAATAGGGCATAAGTTCACGTAGCCTAACACTGTGTTCAAAATCATCTGATAAGACAGCTTCTAAAGTCTGATCATTAAATTCAATCCGAACTTCATGACTTACAACATGTAGCAGTATAACATATTTCGCTCGATGTTACTTGATTATTTTGGTCACTTCCCAAGCGGGTTTCTACTGCAGCCCAATAAGTTACATTGCAAGATTAACCCTTAACAACATACTTTGGACTCCCCTACACAACACAGTTCATACGTTATTTACAAAAGCTGGAATACATTAACAGATTTTGAAACACTGTTCACATCCATATAATCACCTCATAGCTCTATCTCTGTGTTAGTTTACCATTGTAGTAGCTAACATGTTAGGCATACGATACCCATCATGAAATGTGGGGGCCACACTGTTTATTGTTACAGACAGGGCCGACTTCCTGTTCCCATCAAGAATCCACTCATCGGGAGAAGAGCAGGCCAGCTTGGTTGCGATGTGTTAATATTTACATGACACGGAATAATAGCTCGTGGGCGAGAGTGTGCGAAGGGGAATGGGGGTATAAACATTCAGAAGTGGCACTGTTGTTGCGTGTGAGAGAAACAAAATAATAAGGAATCAAATAAGAGTACGACATACGTACACTGCAGTCGAATGAATCCATTCGTTTCCTTTGTTTTCATCAGTTTAGTCTGAGACTTTACCGTAAGCATGTGCTCAGAAGCGTGGCTAAAAACGTACACGCTATTAAAATCAAACATGTCTGATTACTCTGTTGATACTTCAGCTTAAAGGGCAGTGGGTGATACAATGATAGGAGCTGTACGGTTGGCTACTAACGAATCATGTATATCACAGTTAACATGAGACACGCTGTATCACGTCCATATCTGTAGGACTCTCGGGGACTGTCATTCAGCTCAGTTCAAAAGTCGTTCCACTGGAGACAACCCCATTCTGTTATCATGGCAGCTAATACCGCAGACTGCAGAGGTAACTTCGCCGACAGTGAAAGTTTTGCGTGTCTTTGAAACGCAAATTGACGACACTCTACATTCTGTAATTGGACTGTACAGCCCTTTGGTGGATAAAAGGTAAAACAATCCCTGTAGAGGCCTGGACAGGCCCAGAGGGTTCCAGGCAGTTGAGGCTCCCACATTTCTTAACGACTGGCACCGGCCGCCTTTACCCCACAGAAAATATACCCGGTACTAATTTCTGTTAGAAGCTGTACCTACCCCAGTGACACAGTGCGGCCGGAAGGATTATGCCAATGAAAAATTCCAATGACTCCATAGGGAATCGAACCCGCGACCTTCCGGCTTTAGCGTTGTGCCTTAATCAACTGGGCCACCGCGTGCTTCCCCTTTGACGGACAAGCAAATTAAATTTTTCCACCTCTTACGTAAGACACCTTTTGAATTACCGCACCCAGACTTTTGTACTGCACAGCACAAGCGGCAGGCGCAATGTGCAAGTCTCTTCCTTCATTCACACATTTTCGCCTTCATATGGTATATGGATATCCTTTTTCAAATAGGACAATATGGTAAAGCTCTGGTAACCTAATACAGATAATATAACTAAATACCACAACCGAAAATACAGTTAGGTTTGGAGTAAATAAGTTGAGTTCTAACGCGCTATTTGAACAATTAACTGACTCCAATGAGTACAGTCTACCCTTGAGAAGCTAACAGATGCTCTTCTTCTTCTTCTATGGCGCTACTACTCTGATAATCTTGGCCTTCTCGACAATATCCTTCCATTTAAGGCGGTCCTGTACTTCTTCTGCCCACTTCATAAGCTTCATCTTCTTCAGATCCTTCCTGACATCATCTTCCCATCGAGACTTGGGCCTTCCAGCTGGTCTTCCTGTGAATGGTTTCCATTTGTGTATGCTTTTTACATTGCTAGTTTCGGGCATTCTATTTATGTGTCCAAACCAACTCAATCGTTGGGCTTTAACATAATTTGTTATGTTCCGGTGTTTAATTAATTCATCCAACTCCTTATTTGTTTTAACTCTCCATATACCGTTGGATTCCTTAGTTGGCCAAAATATTTTTCTTAATATTTTCCTCGCTAACAGATGCTCAGCTAGTCAAAAATTCCCCATATTATGGAGCCCGAATATTCATTACTGTGTTCACATCAGCCCTCAACTGGTTCCAACTTTAAGCCACATAACAACAATACACACTCCACCATACAATTTAACATCAAGTTGGATATTATCCTCACACCGTCGCTCAGGTCTTTCAAGTCGTAGCTTTCCTTCATTCACCAAAAGTTCATACAAATTTATCTTCTCTCGAAAATGAAATAAAGTGAATTACCAGCTTGATGCAACTAGGTAATTTTATTCATGTATTCTTAGCTCGACATGTTTCGGGTACATACATGCGACTCGCACGGCACAATCCGCAACGTACACACGACCTACGCAGCGACTCTCAAGACCACCACCCATCCAAAAACTCGGTGCAGAAAACCATATGCTGCAACTCAACATCTAATGCTCCTGATGATGGGCGTACGTACCCGAAACATGTCCAGCTAAGAATACATCAATAAAATTACCTAGTTGCATCAAGTAGGGGCATTTCACTTTATTTCGTGAGGAAGATTCACGATGAAACAACCCTCAAGTTATCTTCTCTCCCATGCGTGACACATGTCCTGCCCATCCCACCCCCACTCCCATTTACTGTTAAACAAACTTACAGAATGTTTCTTGTCCCATATGGGAAACTTCAGTTGCACAATAAAATTGTGTATTAAGGTCATTCCGTATTGGGACTGTATTTATAATTAGAACAGGAATTACAATTAACTGACCTTACAAAGATCATTTACATACAATGATGTACAACATGACACAGTACAAACATAATGCAGTAAACTACCATACAAATATGAAATTCCTGCGTGATTTCAGGCTTCCGCCGCGAAGTAGATATGACCTGCGATCTTCTGGGATATTATGCAGCGTATAATGGTAATTCCTTACCGACGTTTCGGGACAACCTATCGACATCTTACGTTGTCCCGAACGTCGGCAAGGCATCTTGGGTTGTTCCGAAACATCGACAAGGAATTACCACTGCACGCTGCGTAATACCCCAGAAGAGCGGAGATCTCATGAAATTCCTGGTTTGTACAGAATTTACAGGCACACTGTTTGCATCTTTCCTCATGCCGCCTAAAACGAAGAACAGTAATGAGAGGGGTAGTTCATTATGTCATAAATTTTCAGGCCAAGTCTTAACTACTTCATCGATAATTTTTTTATCATAACTATATTTGAAGTAGCACGCCTTGTCGATAGTAGTAAATTTCATTAAGTTTGTTTTGTCAAATTTTAATGTGTTTCTTTTCTGTAAACCATCTGTTCAACTTGGCAAAGGCATCACTAATGTAATTCTGAGGCTGTCGCTTTGGGGGTGATGAATAATAATACTAGTGCCATCAGGTAGGCGGTTTGGACTGTGACCTGACAGATGGCCTTACATCGCTTACGTAGTCATCTTGGTACAACAATTATCAATACGTTCTGCAGTATGCCACTTGGGTATCGTTGTCAACTTATATAGCAATAAATTTATATTATCAGTAATACAAGGAATAATAATAAATTAGAAAGGTGTGCATCTCAGTGAAACGTTTAGCCTCAAAACTGGTCATGTCTTCCGTTCAGCCGTTCTGGCGTCAGGTAATGCAATGTGTATGGGTCCTCACACTCGACACAAAACCAGACAGGATTTGCCATACCTGGCTGTGACATACGCAGTTCGATCACCGGAATTTTAAGTCTGTAATCAGAGTTATGGGCCGGTCCCAGTGGCCGCGCGGTCTAAGGTGTAGGTCTCTCGCCGCTCGCCTGCTGAGATTGTGGGTTCGAACCCCACTGGGGACATGGGTGTCTGTCTGTTGTGAGTGTTGTATATTGTCAGGTAGAGGTCTCTGCGACGCGCTGATCACTCGTCCAGAGGAGTTCTACCGACTGTGATGCGTCGTTGTGTGTGATCTAGAAACCTCAAGAATGAGGAGGCCATG
>Ga0123353_10016027_pt1 | contig 10931 bp, 9 predicted proteins | sample TergutLab28metaG_3_FD_92763 | JGI IMG/M metagenome (GOLD analysis project Ga0123353, IMG submission 92763) | Labiotermes labralis P3 segment gut microbial communities from Petit-Saut dam, French Guiana - Lab288 P3 | ecosystem: Host-associated > Arthropoda: Insects > Digestive system > Gut ... | reverse complement strand
CAAATCGGCTCGTCGCTGATGGGCGTGCTGTATATCCTGGACGAGCCCAGCATCGGCCTGCACCAAAAAGACAACGATAAATTGATCGAAACGCTGAAAAACTTGCGGGACCTGGGCAACACCCTCATCGTGGTGGAGCACGACGAGGACACCATGCGCGCGGCGGACCACATCGTGGACATCGGCCCGGGCGCGGGGATCCACGGCGGCGAGCTTATCTGCCAGGGCACGGCGGAGGACATCATGGCCTGCGAGGCCTCTTTAACCGGGCAATACCTCAGCGGACGCAGGCGCATCCCCCTGCCGGAGCGCCGCCGGCCGGGCAGCGGCAGCTTCCTGATGGTGCGCGGCGCCCGGGAAAACAACCTGAAGGGCATCGACGTGCGCTTCCCCCTGGGGATGCTTGTGTGTATTACGGGGGTCTCCGGCAGCGGCAAGTCGTCGCTGGTGAATGAAATCCTGTATAAAACTCTGGCGCAAAAGCTCAACCGGGCCCACACATTTCCGGGGCAATGCGGCGGCGTGGAGGGCCTGGAGGCTCTGGACAAGGTCATTGACATCGACCAATCCCCCATCGGGCGCACGCCGCGCTCGAACCCCGCCACCTACACGGGCGTCTACACGGACATCCGTGACCTCTACGCCGCCACGCCGGACGCCAGGCAGCGCGGCTACCGGTCCGGCCGCTTTTCCTTCAACGTGAGAGGGGGACGCTGCGAGGCCTGCCAGGGCGACGGCATCGTGAAAATCGAGATGCACTTTCTGGCCGATATCTATGTCCCCTGCGAGGTCTGCAAGGGCGCGCGCTACAACCGCGAAACCCTCGAGGTCAAGTACAAGGGCAAGTCGATCTACGATGTGCTGGAGATGACCATCGAGGAGGGCATGAATTTTTTTGAAAATGTACCAAAAATATACAGAAAACTGCGCACCTTATACGAAGTGGGCATGGGCTATGTGAAGATCGGCCAGCCCGCGACCACGCTTTCCGGCGGCGAAGCGCAGCGCGTCAAGCTGGCGACGGAGCTCTCGAAACGCTCCACCGGCAAGACCATCTATATCCTGGACGAGCCTACCACGGGCCTGCACGCCGCCGATGTGCACAGGCTGCTGGATGTTTTGCAGCTTTTGGTGGAGGGCGGCAACACCGTTTTGGTGATCGAGCACAATCTTGACGTGATCAAGACCGCCGACTGGGTTATCGACCTGGGGCCGGAGGGCGGCGACGCGGGCGGAGAGGTCATCGCCGAGGGCACGCCGGAGCAGGTCGCCGCCTGCGCGGCCTCGTATACGGGACAATATTTAGCGAAAGCTCTGGAGCCTGGTAGGTAATATCGATCCGCAGGCCCACCGCAGGTACCTCCAGCCGCCGCAGGCTGCCGTCCTGCGCGATCTGCACGCCGCAGCGCAGGCCGTTGACCTTCCCCTTCCAAACCCACCCCCTTGCCGTGCGTGTAAAACCCTCCTGCCCGGGCTGTGCCAATTGCAACAATGCTTGGCTCAGGCAGGCAGCGAAGCTTGCCTGTGGCACTGTTCCCAAGGGCTGGGAATGCTGCATACCTTGATAGCGCAGGGAAGCCGTATCGCCCTCCAGCGTCAGCTCCATGCCCGCAAGCTCCTCCGGCGCTGTGAAGCGCAGCTGCATCGCACCAGGGGCGGGTTGCTGTATTGCCACGGTGAAGCTTTTTGCTCCAAACAAAATATCCGCCTGCGCTGTAAAGGCCACAGGCGGCGGTGGCGGAGCCTTGGCGGCGCAGGAAGCAAGCACGAGCACAATGCAAATGGCAGAGAAAAGGCAGGCAGCTTTACGCAAGCGATCACATCTTTCATTCAAAAGAGTGCAGCAGGTCAAAGCGAATCGCCGTTCCTAGAGGATTCGCTTCAGCTCCTCCACGCAGTCCAGGGCCGTCATGCCCCGGGCGCTCAGCCGGGCGACCACGCGCTGTGCCGCCATGGCGTGCAGGTACACCGCGCACACCGCAGCCTCGAAAGGTGCCACGCCCTGGGCCAAAAGGGAGGCCAGCATCCCCGCCAGCAGATCGCCGCTGCCGCCCTTGGCAAGGCCGGAGTTCGGCGGCAGGGTACAGACGTGGGGTGGCAGGCCGGGGGCGGCTATGACGGTATTCGCCCCCTTGAGCACCAGCACCACATGGTACTCCTCGGCAAATTGGCGGGCGGCGGCCTCGCGGTTTCGCTCGATCTCCTCCACGGAAAGACCCGTCAGCCGCGCCATTTCGCCTGGGTGCGGGGTCAGCACGGGCATGGTGCAGGCGCGGAAGTCTGCTCTTAAGCTATCCATATGCGCGGCTAGCGCGTTTATGCCGTCGGCGTCGAGCACCAAGGGGCATGAAATTTCGCGCAGCAGCGCACGAACGATCGCCTTTGTGTCGGCATTCAGGCCCAGCCCGCAGCCCAACAGCACGCTGTCTTTTCCCTGCAGCGCTTCACGCAGCTGCGGCAGGGCCGAGACGTGCAGCGTGCCCTGCCGATTACCGGGCAGGGGCAGCAGCGGCGTCACGGTGAGCTTGGCCGCGATGGGCGCGTAGGCTGCCCTGGGGAAGGCCGCCGTCACCACGCCCGCGCCGCAGTGCACCGCCCCCAGGGCCGCCAGCGCCGCCGCACCCTGGTAGCGCTCGCTGCCGCAGACGCTCAGCATATGGCCAAAAGCGCCCTTATGCCCCAGCGGATCACGCGAAGGGAGCATGGCCTTGATTTCGCTTTCTGTCATTTTTCTCTCCCAAACTATTACAAAATTTCATTATTTAAATACAATTTCGTAATTTTCCTTGACATAATTGGGAAACCTGCTATAATGATTCTATCCAAGAACATTATGGAGTGTATTTTGTCATTATGAAAATCAAAAAGGACTTTCTTTTGCTGAGCGATTACTCAAAAGAGGAAATAAAATCCATTTTGGCCCTGGCGGCGGAGCTCAAAGACCAGAAAAAGCGGGGTGAGCCGCACCCCATCCTGAAGGGCAAAACCCTGGGGATGATTTTTGAAAAACCCTCAACGCGTACGCGCATTTCCTTTGAGGTGGGAATGTACGAGCTGGGAGGGCACGCCCTGCACCTGAGCGGCAGAGAACTGCAGCTGGGCCGCGGGGAGTCCCTGGAGGACACCGCCCGGGTGCTTTCGCGCTACCTGAACGGCATTATGATCCGCACCTATGAGCAGGAAAAGGTGGAAACCCTGGCTCGCCACGCCACGATCCCCGTGATCAACGGCCTGACGGACTTCGCCCATCCCTGCCAGATCATGGCCGACCTGCTCACCATCCAGGAGCACAAGGGCCGCCTGGATGGCCTGACCCTGTGCTATATAGGCGATGGCTTCAACGTTGCGAATTCTCTCATCACGGGGGGCGTCAAAACCGGCATGAAGGTGCGCGTGGCCTGCCCCGCAAGCAATCTGCCGGATCCGGGGATCATGACCTGGGCCGGCAGCAACGGCGATTTCGCCTGCTCCCCCGACGTGCTGGAGATGGCAAAGGGCGCCGACGTGCTCTATACCGACGCGTGGACCTCCATGGGCCAGGAGGAGGAGGCGCAGGCGCGCCGCAAAATCTTCGCTGGCTACCAGATCAACCAGGAGGTGGTGCAGGCCGCCGCCCCCGGGGCCATGGTGCTCCACGACCTGCCAGCCTATAAGGGCGAGGAAATCACCTACGAGGCCTTCGAGGCCCACGCGGGGGAAATCTTCGACCAGGCCGAGAACAGGCTGCACGCCCAGAAGGCGATTATGGTGCACCTGATGAGATAGACTTTAGATATTAGGCATTAGACGTTAGACGCATTTGTCCAGAATTCGTCTAACGTCTAATATTTAATATCTATATTGGGCAGCACCCGCAGCTGCCTTTCGCGGCGCTTGCGGCGCTTTTGCAGGTAGAGCGTGAGCAGGTAGATCAGCCCGACAAGCAGCACCAGGGCAAGCAGGATCCTGGTGATGAGCATGCGCGCCGCCTGCTTGGCCAGGAAGACCAGGTACATGGTGGCGCTGCGGCTGATGTCGTTGGCGGGCACCAGCTTTACCCGGGCGAACTCCTCCCCTGCGTACTTGATGCTGGCCTCTATCCCATAGTCCCGGCCTTTATCCACAGGGGCGATGAGCTTTTCCGGCATGGTGTCCGGGATCGGCTCAATGAGCACGCTGCCGCTGTCCACGCCCACGGGCACGAAGGCGGATATGGCCTCGGCAGGCACCAGCTGCACATGATCGGCGCTGCGGGCCATATCCACGGGAATTTCAGTCACGGCTTTGTCGGGATCGGCCACCCGGCAATACTGGATATGCTCGAAGGCCCAGTCCAGCATGGCCTTGGCGTCCACCATGGCGGTATTGATTTTATAATCGTCGCCGGGTTTCTGCACCTCCTGCCCGCGCATGACGATGCACAGGTAATGGAATCCCGCCCGGGAGGCCTTGGCGACGATACAGTTGCCGGCCAGGTCGGTGTTGCCGGTCTTCACGCCGGAGATGTCCGGGCTGTAGTAGTCCGGGTAATAGCGGTTGAGCATCTTGTTGGTGCTGACCAGGCTGCGCCCGCCGCGCATGTTGGTGGGGGGCACCTCGTAGGCGCGGGTATTCACGATCTTCTCGAATAAGGCGTTGCCCTTGAATTCCCGGCGCAGGGCGTAGCCGGTGATGAGGGCCATGTCCGCCGCCGTGGTGTAGTGCCCTCTGTCGCCCAGGCCGCGTTCTTCGTCGTCCAGGCCGTGGGGATTGCTGAAATGGGTATCCCGGCAGCCGAGCCCCTGCGCGAACGCGTTCATCTCCTCCACGAAGGCCATCCAGCTTTCGGCAAAATGATCCGCCAGGATGAGGGCAGCCTCGTTGGCGCTGGGCAGCAGCATGCAGTAGAGCAGCTGCTCCACGGTGAGCCGCTCGCCGATGCGGATGCCCGCATTGGAGCTGTCGAGCCCATAAAAATATTCGATGCAGTGGTCCGGGGCGGTGACGGCCTCGCTGAGATCCCCGCACTTTTCAAGCACCAGGATCGCCGTGACGATCTTCGTCAGCGAGGCCGGGGCACAGCGCCGGTTCTCGTTCTTGCTGAAGATGACGCTGCCGTCGTCCAGGCTTTGCAGCAGCAGGATCTCCGATATCCCCGTCAGCTTGGGGACATCCTTCAGCAGGGAGTTGAACTGCGAGGCCGCCGGGAAGAGCGAGCCCGCCAGCAGCGCGATGATCACCAGTGCGACAGAAATATGCTTGAATGCCCTTGTCATAGACGATCCGTCCATTCACTTTATTGCACCAGATGCAGTTCCTGCTTCAGCGCGTTTTGCAGCACGGCGGAAAAATTGATGCCGACTCGCTCCGCCTCAAAGCTCAGCCAGCCCGGCAGGGTGCAGTTTTTTCGCACCGTGCGCTGCTCATGCTGGCGGCGGTATTCGTCGAAATCGATATCGACCAGGGTGACTATGTCATCTTCCTCATGCATCATGAGGCGGATGTCGGAGGGCGCGGGAACATCAAGCCCTTCATCCTCCCGTGTGATTCCAACCAAGCCGATTGCGTCACGCGCCATATAGATTGCTTCGGTCAGGTCTTTCCCTTGCGTGTTGATTTCAAAATCGGGAACATATGCCACGATAGACCTTTCCCCCTGCGAAAATACCACCGGGTACGTTACTCTCATCTATAAAACCTCCCTAATATAATGTTTCTGAGGGCGGGGCCTATTTTAACCCCTGCCGTCGGATGATAGCCTTTGCCGTGTTCTCGTCAACCTCTGTGTGCCATGGTACTGATTCCGTTTTGCGCCCCTTGATGTAAACATCGTGGTCGCTGCCGTGCCGCAGAAGCCGCCAACCGTTCTTCTCAAGCAGCCGAATCAAGTCCCTGCGTTTCATCTATAGTCCTCTCTCCTAGTATACGCATTCAACGCGCATTTGTCAAGGCCTTTTTCCAAAGCTGCAAAAAATAGTTGCATCCATTCCGCAAATGGTGTATGATAGGTATTGTATCATATTCCAGCCGAAAAGAAAATAGTTTCGAGAGATTTTTTGCGGGAGAATCATATGGTTTACGTCACGGGGGATATGCACGGCGATATGTCGCGCTTCGGCGCGCCCGAGCTGCGAAAGCTGAAAAAGGGGGATACCCTGCTGATTTGCGGGGACTTCGGCTTTGTCTGGGACGGCTCCAAGGCGGAGCAAGCCGCCCTGAAAAAGCTGAGCGGCCTGAAATATACCGTCGCCTTTGTGGACGGCGCGCATGAAAACTTCGAGCTGCTGCGCGGCTACCCCGTGGAGGGGTGGAACGGCGGCCAGGCGCATCACTTGGGAGGGAAATTATACCATCTGATGCGCGGGCAGCTGTATACCATTGAGGGGAAGAGCGTGTTCGCCATGGGCGGCGGCGTGAGCCCCGACGACGACCTGCGCGCCCCGGACGAAAACCGCATGCGCTGGGAGATCCCCTCCAAGGAGGAGCTCGACCGCGCCCTGGAGGCGATCGTGCGCGCCCAGGGAAAGCTCGATTACATTATCACCCACGAGCCGCCCATGAAAATCAAGGCCTTTTTGCAGCTGAAGGACCAAACCCAATCCCGGGCGGAGCCTACGGGCCTGAACACCTTCTTCGAGGAGATGGGCAAGTGCTGCACCTTCAGGCGCTGGTTTTTCGGCTCCATGCACATGGATAAGCTCATCGCCAGCACCCACGCGGCGGTGTTCCGGAAGGTGATCGCGCTGGACTAAGGGCAAGAGACAAGAAGCAAGAGGCAAGAACTGGAATCTTGTCTCTTGCTTCTTGCCTATGTCACGTCAGCTTCTTGATCCACCTGAACCGGTTGACTTTAACCGCCGCAACGGCGCATTTGACGATCTGGTCGGATTTTAGGATGATGAACACCCAAATGGGCGGCAGGTGCCACACGAAGGCCGCTAGGGCGCTCAAAGGCAGCACGATGCCCCACATGAAGATCAGGTCGTTGAATAGAACGAAGCGGGTGTCGCCCCCGCCGGAAACCACCCCGGCCAGGCAGGTCATCTGGTAGCTGGTGCCGACGACCGTCACGCTGAGCACCAGCATGAATTGCAGGGCCAGGGCGCGGGTTTCCGGGGCGATTTGGTAGAAATCGATGATGAGCGAGCGCCCCAGGAACAGCGCGGCGCTGGTGCACAGCCCCAGCCCTAAGAAGAGGGCCTGCAGGGTCCGGGCGTAGGATTTCACGCGGGGGATGTCTCCCTGCCCCACCGCCTTGCCGACGACCACATGGGCGGCGTTCGCCGCGGCGTATATGGCCACGGTGACCATCTGGAACAGAGCCACCGCGATGGCGTTGGAGGCGATGGCCTGCTGCCCCAAATGGCCCAGGATCGAGCTCTGCACGTTCATGGCAAGGCCCCACGAGACCGTGGAACCCATCAGAGGCAGGGCAATTTTCGCGAATTTTACGCAGGATTCCCGGTCAATGAGGAACATGTCCCGCAGCCGCATACCCAGTTGATTGTCCACGCGCAGCAGGAAGATGAGGAAAACCGCGAACTGTGCGGCGTGGGAGATCACCGTGGCGACGGCGGCGCCCCGGGCACCCATGGCCGGGAAGCCCAGCTTGCCATAGATCAGGATGTAGTTGAGGATGACATCGAGGCCCAGGGCGGAAAGCGAAAGATATACCCCCACCTGCGGTTTCTCGATGCAGCGGAACAGCGCCGTGCCCACCCCCGTCAGCGCGAGGATGGGGTAGGCCGGAGCGAGGGTGCGGAAATAAACCGCCCCCTGCTCGATGACGGCGGCCTCGTTTGTGATCAGGCCCAGCACGCGCTCCGGGATGAAGAGCACCAGCGCCCCGAACAGGGCGCCTAAGCCCAGCGCCAATGTGAAAGCCACAGCAAAGATGCGGCGGATGGGCTCCAGTTCCCGCTTGCCCCAGTGCTGCGCCGCGATGACCACCGCGCCGCTGCCGATGCCCACTATGGCCTGCATCAGTAAATACTGCACCTGGATGACCACCGCCACGCCGGACATAGCCAGCTCGCTGAAGCCGCCCAGCATCATGTTGTCGGCCAGGCCGACCCCCAGGAGGATCAGGTTTTGGAGGGCCACCGTGCCGGTGATTTTGAAAAACAGGGCATAAAAGGATTTGTCGTTGGTGAGGATTTTGTTCAAGCTATTCAAGTTCAGGGAACCCCATCTGTTCAATGAATTCTTCCTGGAAGACCGGGTGCGTCGCCAGTGGGATTTCTGCCGCGACCCGGGCGATATGCCGGGCCTCTTCGCGCAGCGATTTGGAGAACAGCAGCATCGCCGCGCCCCGCAGGGCCAGGTTGCCCCCCGCCCTTGCCCGGGGCGCCAGCCCTGCCGGGATCATCCCGATGGCCGCGGCGTCGGCGGGGTTCAGGGTGCTGCCGAAGCCGCCGGCCAGCCAGACCTGTTCGATACCTTCCGCCCGCACATCCGCTTCGCTTAGCAAAGTGGAAATGCCCGCCGCGATGGAGGCCTTCACCAGCTGCAGGCGGCGCACGTCCCGCTGGGTTAAGGCCACGCCGCAGTCCCCCAGCCAGAGGGCCGGGCCGTCCTCCCGCCAAAGGAGATAAGGGTCGTCCTCCCGGTCCACAATCGCGCCGGTTTCGTCCAGGCTGCCGCGCTCATAAAAGGCCCGCAGGGCGGAAACCATCCCGGTGCCGCAAATACCCCTCACAGGGCGCAGCGAAGCGACGGAGCTCCACCGCAGGTGGCCGCCCTCCTGCCAGACCCTGTCCACCGCACCGGGCAGGGCGGGCATGCCCTGGCTGATCTCCGCGCCCTCGAAGGCCGGGCCCGCCGCCGTGGAGCAGCACAGCAGCCGCCCGCCAACGTGGAGCAGCATCTCGCCGTTGGTGCCCACATCGATCAGGAAGGCGCTGGGATGGCCCAGGATATCCGCCGCCAGGGCCCCGCAGGCGATATCCGCGCCGACGAAGGCGGTGATGCAGGGAGGGAGGTATACCTCGGCCTTAGGCAAAAAAGCGCATGCCGCCGCCTCGCCGAAAAGCGAGCGCGGCGTGAAGGGCGCGCGGCCCATGCCGGAGGGATCCAGCCCGGCGAAAAGATGCAGCATGGCCGTGTTGCCGGTGACTACGGCGCGGGTAACTTCGTTTGAATCAATTCCCGTATTAGCGATCATATCAGCCAATTGGGCCGTGACACACCGGTGCAGCAACGCCGCGTCTCCGTCTATGCGGCTGATCACGTCGGCCCCATGGGCGCTTTGGTGGTTCATTTCGGTGATGACGGCAACGGGCTCTTGCTCGGGTAGGCGGTAGGCCGCCAGGGTGATGGCCGTGGTGCCGATATCCACCGCCAGACCGAACAAGCCCGGGGCGCCACCGTCGTAATCGGGCAAGCTGCCCATCGCAAGGGGGCGCGCGGCAGCGGCTTCATCAGGCAAAAGCACCTCCGCCTCGCCCTCCAACACGCAAAAACAGGCCAGCCGCCGTGTGAAGCCCTCGGGCGGCTCGCCAGTACATTTTTGCAGCAGCGCCGCCTCGTCCTGCGATATAGGCGAAAGCGCGCCGCGCGCGTAGACCGCGCAGTTGCCGCAGCGGCCCCGTCCCCCGCAGGGCAGGGGCACGTGCACCGCCTCGCACAGACGCAGGCCCGCGCCCGTCACGCGCCGCGTCAAAACGAGACCTCCATGCCGTCGTAGGACGCCAGGAAGCCCTCCCGGGCCGCCAATGGAACGAAGGCGTCGTGGGTCAGGCCGCCGTTGTGGGAGAAGTGGTGGCAGCAGAAGAGCGTCCTCTCGTCGGCGAGACCCAGGGCCAGCAGGCGCGTGCGCACCTCGGCGTTGGCGGGCAGGGCCATGTGCCCGCGACGGTAGTCCTCCCGGACCATCCCCGTGCAGTCCAGGGAGATATAGTCAAATTTTATGTTTGATTTTTCCAGGTATGCCCATGCCGCGTCCGGAAACCAGCCGGTATCGTTGGCATAGAGCATGGTTTTGCCGCCCCGGGCGATGCAGTAAATGACCGGGCCGCTGGCGGCGCTGTGGTCGGCGGGCAGGGCGGTGACGGTAAAATCGTCGACCTGAAAAGACTCGCAGGGAACGATTTCGTGCGGCTCAATCACGCCGCGCGCCTCGAGCCGGTCCTTATCCACCGCGCGTACCGCTTCCATGGCCTTGGAGGTGGCGTAAATGCGCAGGGGCGCCGCCAGCGGGGCGTTCTCCGCGCCGGAATACGCGAAGCCAGGCTTGCGGTTCTCGAAATCACCGGCGTAGAGGTGGTCCTGGTGTGAATGGGTGAGCACGCAGGCTGTGATGGAGGGCAGATCCAGGCCGCCCGCCAGGCAGTGATAGTAGGTGTCCGGGGGGAAATCGATGAGCAGCCTGCCGTCCACCAGCGCCTGGGAGCGCGTGCGTATGTTACGGCCCCCCAACCGCCGGGAATCCTCGCACACCCCGCAAGTGCAGAACATGCCGGGCACGCCCTCGGCCGCCGCCGTTCCGAAATATTTTAGATGCAAAATCATCCCGCCTTTCTATCCACGCCGCAACACTAAACAGTATAGCGGGATTCCGGGGAAATGTCAAGGGGCTTCTTCCGAGGGGGCTTGCTCCCCCCAAGCCTTCTGCGGAAGGCCTTTCCCCCCTCGCGCGAAGGGGGCTATTTGTGTGCTTTTGCTTAGAGCAGTAAAAGCCCCCTTCGCACGCGAGAGGGGTGGCCGCAGGCCGGGGGGAGCAAAATTGATTTCCGTGTTTTAACGCCTTCATGAACCTAATCTGTTTCGATTTAAAACGCGAAGCTGCTTTTCCACCACCCCCTCTATCGCGATCTTTGCCCTTCGGGCCGCGGCATCTCCCCCAGTCATTCCGCTTCGCTCCCTCAGGGCCACGTCTAAAAACCGCAAAACCAAGGCGACCAGAAGCCTTAACGCGAGACAACAGCTCACATTATGCCATAAAACGAGGCAAAAAAGGGGCGTTTCGGGGGAAT
>Ga0123353_10016026_pt1 | contig 10932 bp, 10 predicted proteins | sample TergutLab28metaG_3_FD_92763 | JGI IMG/M metagenome (GOLD analysis project Ga0123353, IMG submission 92763) | Labiotermes labralis P3 segment gut microbial communities from Petit-Saut dam, French Guiana - Lab288 P3 | ecosystem: Host-associated > Arthropoda: Insects > Digestive system > Gut ... | reverse complement strand
CTTTCGTGCTGCAATACGACCCCCGCCATCCTGGTTCCGCACCGGCGCTTACGACCATCGCGCTGCATGGCGTGAATAACTCCGGCGCGCTGCTGTATGGCCTTGAGCTGGGCAGTTACCAGTTTGCGTACCATAATCTCAGCGGCGGCGAAGTGCCTTCCGTGGCGGCGGCCACCTTCCGGGTGCCCACCACGAACCTGGTTTTCCTCGGCATGAACGCCGGGCGCGGCGCATTGCAGGATGCGGTTTTCCGGGCGGCCCTTGCCGCCTGCATTGATCACAGCACGTTGCTGCGCGATGCTTATAAAGGCTATGCGGACACAACGGATACGCCGTTCCCGGCCAGTTGGCACGCGTTGGACGGCCACGATTTTGCCCGGCCTTTTAATGCCATGAATGCGCGGCGCGGCCTGGAAGAGCTGGGCTACAACGAGCTGCGCAACGGTATCCGAGCCTCGCGCCAGCGCGTGCTGCGCTTCGACCTGGTCGTCCGCCGCGGCAATCCCGCGCAAAGGGCCATTGCCGGGGTAATCCGCTCGCAGTTGCAGGCGTTCCAGATGGAAATCACGATCCGGCCGCTCAACCGCGCGGATTATAACGAAGCCATCAGGACCGGGAATTTTGACTTATATATCGGCGAGCTGCGCCTCACGCCTGACCTGAACCTATCACCGTTGCTGATTTCCGGCGGGTCGGCTACGCGGGGCGTACAGGTCTGGGGCCGGGCAAGCAGCGCCTATGGGCAGTTATTGCAGGGCCTAATCACCCCTGAGCGCTTCGTGATAACTTTCCTGGAAGATATGCCCTTCCTGCCGCTGGGTTACCGGGCGGGCATGGCGGCGGCAACACGCAGTTTGCGTACCAGCCCGGAATTGCGCAAAAATGACTTGTTTGCTGCCATTGAAAGCTGGGAATACTAGGAAAGCAAGCGCGAAAAAATATTTTTATTTTTTTGTGAAATAATGCAAGGAATTTTTCCGTTTATTACGACAGAGCTATTGAAGGCATGAAGCAAGACATGAAATGGGGTAATGTGATTGATTAAAATGGAGAATCAATTGGGGCTGATCGAGGTTTCGCAGGAATACTTCAGCGAAATCATCGGCAATGCGGTGTCCGGCTGCTTCGGCGTGGCGGGCATGGGCAGCGCCGGCGCCCGGCAGGGCCTGCGCTCCGCGTTACAGCGCCGCCGGCAATACATGGGGCAAGGCGTGCGGGTCTATAAAGATGGCAATGGCCTGATGGTGGACCTGCATATTATTATCTGCTACGGGCTGAATATCTCCGCCATCGTGCGCAGCATTATTAATAAAGTGTGTTATACGGTAGAAGAATCCACGGGGCTGCAAGTGCGGCGCGTGAATGTGTTCGTAGATGGTATGCTGCGAGAGTAGTGATTAGTCGATTTTTTGGGAGCGGCGGGCCAATGGCGCGCCCTGCGAGAGTTTCGCCAATGGCAAGTTATCATAGTTTGATATAAACCCGCGGAAGTACTGCTCCGCCGTTCGCTATAAACACACTACCATTTTTCTCTATCTCCTAACACCTATACAGGAGGAACGGCTGTTTTGTTAAGTGGTCAAATGCTAAAAGAAGGTATTGTCAGCGCGTCAAAGCGCCTTGGGTCCCGCAAGGACGAGGTGGACGCGCTGAATGTATTCCCTGTACCGGACGGCGACACCGGCACCAATATGTCGATGACCGTGGCCGCCGCCGCGCGGGAAATCCTGTCGCTGGACGACGGCTGCGACTTTGATACCGCGGCCGAGCAGATCGCCTCATCAATGCTGCGTGCGGCACGGGGCAACTCCGGGGTGATCCTGTCGCTGATTTTCCGGGGCTTTGCAAAAAGCGTGAAAGGCCTGCACCGCATCGGCGGCAAGGAACTCGCCAATGCCTTGGCGCAGGGCAGCGACGCCGCCTACAAGGCCGTGATGAAGCCCACCGAAGGCACGATCCTCACCGTAATACGCGAAGCCGCGCAGGAAGCGCAGGCGCGGGCGCATGATTCCGCAAGCGCCGCGGAGGTGTGGCACGCAGCCCTGGACCGCGCGCGCAAAAGCCTGGCACACACCCCGGCGATCCTCCCTGTGCTGCGGCAGGCGGGGGTTGTTGACGCAGGCGGGCAAGGCCTTGTGTATATTATGGAAGGCCTTACCCAGGGGTTTCAGTGCGCCGATTCGGGCGAGGTGGAAGATAATTTCGATGAAATATTAATGCTCAACCACGCGGCAGCACTGAACGACATAGATTTTGCGTATGACTACTGCACGGAACTTCTGGTCGAACGCACCACCGATGCTGTTCGAGATGACGCCGAATACCTGCGCTGCACCCTGGCTGGATTGGGCGACAGCGTCGTGGTTGTCGAGGACGAAGCGCTCATCAAAGTGCATGTGCACAGCAACCAGCCCGGCGATGTGCTCAACCTCGCACAGGAATATGGGCAGTTTATCGACATGAAGGTTGAAAATATGCGCAGGCAGGAATCGGGTTTTCGGAACCTATATGCTGGGCCTGCCGAAATTCCACTGAACTCCGATGCTTCCCCCCTCACCCCCGATAAAGCTTTTGGGCTTGTGGCGGTGGCCAACGGCGATGGCATCATTGATATGTACAAAGAAATTGGCGTGGACGCGGTGGTGTCGGGCGGGCAGAGCATGAATCCCAGCACTGAGGATATCCTGCAGGCGGTCAACCAGGTGCCTGCCGAGCACGTGTTCATCCTGCCCAACAATAAGAACATTATTATGGCGGCCGAGCAGGCGGCGGAACTCAGCCCCCGCGCTGTAAGCGTAGTACCGACGCTGACCGTTGTGGAAGGCGTGTCAGCGGCATTGGAATTCGACCCGGATGAGGATGCTGAGTATAATCAGGCGCAGATGCGGCTTGCCGCTGAGCGCGTGCAGACCGGTTTAGTGACTTATGCCGCCCGGGAGAGCAATGCCAATGGCCTGGATATTCGCGAAGGCGCTGTCATTGGCTTGGAGAACGGAGAGCTTACCATTACGGAAAATAATCCTGTTACGGCGGCATATCGCATTGCGCAAAGCCTGGTTGACCAGCACGATGGCTCGATCATCACTGTTTACACGGGCGAAAATATTAGCCAGGCGCAGTCGGATGAATTGGCGGACAAGCTCCGGCTGCTATATGACGGCGATGTGGACGTCGCGATGATCAATGGCGGGCAGCCGATGTATTACTTTATCATTGCCGTGGAGTAACCTGCATAAGCATAGCATGGGCGCGCTGCGGCGTCGCCCTTAATCTTTGCTTAGGTGGTCGCCGATGAGCAAACAGAAAACGCTGGTTTTAGCGAAGAATTTTGGCGCTTATTTTTATCTTTGGGCGAACAGCGCGCATGTCAATATTTTGCTCCCGGAGCTGGCGCTGTATGCCCAGCCGGGTTTTTTGGAGCAATTCGATAAAATTATCCTGATCAATGGCATTGAACCGCAGTGGCTGTTCCACGCGCGATGGATGCGGGAGCCGCGCCTGGATACCTATTTTTTTATATGGGACCCCGCGCGCTGCCCGCTTTACGCGCCGCCGCCTGACACCATCGAGTTGATCAAAATCTGGCACAAGGTCTACTCCTTCCAACAGGAAGACTGCGAGTGCTTCGGGCTGCAATTTAACTCCACGATGTATGCCCTGCCGCCGCCGGGCCTGATACCGGAAGGGCATGATGTCGTCTGCGATATTTTGTTCCTTGGGGTGCCGAAGGACCGCCTGCAGTTGCTGCGGGATTTATATAAGCAGTTGATGGTGCTGGGCCTCAGCGTATATTTCCGCATTGGGCTTACGAACGCCAAAGAAGATATCGTCCCCGAACAGGCTCCTGGCTGGCTTATAACGAATGAGTGGCTGGACTATGAGATATATTTGTGCATGGTGCTGCAGAGCCGCTGCCTGCTGGACCTGTACCAGTCCATCCAGACGGGTTTTTCGCTGCGGGTGATGGAGCACATTTATTTTGGCAAGAAGCTGCTGACGAACAACCGGGCGATGAAGCGGGCGGATTTTTATCATTCGAACAATATTTTTGTGCTGGGCGAGAATGACATGGCAAGCTTGAAAGAATGGCTCGAACTGCCTTTTATGCCGGTCAGCAATGAAATCAAAGAGTACTATAAAATTGAGAATTGGGCAGGGCGTTTTCAATGAATCTGCAAACTGCGGTGCAGTACCTTAAGGGCGTGGGAGAAAAACGTGCGGCCACATTGCGCAAGCTTGGTATCGTTAGCTTGGGCGATTTGATCGCCCATGTGCCCCGCGCCTATGAGGACTGGCAGGCCATCGTCGAGATCAAACATGCGCCGCCGGGCGAGCCCTGCTGCGTGCGCGCGTTTGTCGACCACGCCCCGACCGAGCATATGATCCGTGCCGGCATGACCCTCTATAAAACCCGCGTGACGGACGGCTCCGGCGTGATGAATATCACGATTTTCAACAGCGGCTATATGGCGCAAAAGCTCCGCGAGGGCGAAGAATACCTCTTTTTCGGGAAAATGAGCGAGAACCTGTACGCCCGCGAGATGAACTCCCCGCAAATTGCCCCCGTAACCGAATCGCGCCTGCGGCCGGTGTATCCGCTGACAGAAGGCATTTCATCACGCCAGATGGAAACGCTCGTCGAACGCGCATTTGAGAAAATCGACGCGCAGCTGCAGGAATTCCTGCCGGAGCAACTCCTGGCGGAATATGGTTTGCTGCCGCGTATCAGTGCCCTTAAGGCCATTCACCGCCCGGAAGATTTTGAACAAGCACAACAGGCCCGCAAACGCCTGGCCTTTAATGAGCTGTTTATGTTGCAGCTTGGCTTGCGATTGCTCAAGCAGGGCAGGGCGGAGGAGCAAGCCCATGCGCTGGCTTCCGCGCCTGCGGCAGGGTTTCTGTCTCGGCTGCCATTCCAGCCAACAGGCGCACAGGCCCGTGCTGTGAATGAAGCTGCGCAAGACATGGCGAAAGCACAGCCCATGCACAGGCTCCTGCAGGGCGACGTTGGCTCTGGCAAAACGGCTGTGGCCGCAGCTCTTTTATATCAAGCGGCGCAAAGCGATTGCCAGGCCGCGATGATGGCCCCGACAGAACTGCTGGCACGGCAGCATTATGAGACCTTGCGAAAATTGGGCCTCGATGCGGCGTTGTTAATCGGCTCCACACCGGCGGCGCAGAAAAAGAAGCTCAAAGCGGCTTTGGCCGACGGCTCGCAGCAGCTCGTGGTCGGCACGCATGCTTTGCTGCAAGCAGATGTGCAATTTGATAGGCTTGCCCTGGTTATTGTCGACGAGCAGCACAGGTTTGGCGTCGAGCAGCGCGAAAAATTATCGGCGAACCACCCGCATGTGCTGATTATGTCGGCTACGCCCATTCCCAGGTCACTTGCGATGATCATCTACGGCGACCTGGATATTTCGATCCTTGACGAACTGCCGCCGGGACGGACCCCGGTGGAAACTTACTGCGTAGATACAGGCAAACGCACGCGCGCTTACAACTATGTAAAAAAGTACCTGGATGCCGGGCGGCAGGGTTATATCGTTTGCCCCAGGGTGGAGGAGGGGGAAGCCAGCGAGCTGGCGGCCGCACGGCAATTCTACGAAAAGTTATCGCAGGAAGATTTTGCGAACTATCGCCTGGCGCTGCTGCATGGGAAAATGAAGCCAAAGCAAAAAGAAGAAATCATGCGCGGGTTTGCGGCAGGGGAAGTGCAGCTGCTGGTGGCCACGACAGTGATTGAGGTCGGCGTCGATGTACCCAATGCTGTCATTATGCTGGTGGAAAACGCGGAAGCGTTCGGCTTGTCCCAGCTGCACCAGCTGCGGGGACGCGTGGGGCGCGGCGGGGCAAAAAGCACCTGTATTTTGATTTCCGACGCGGAAAACGCGGAAGCGCAAAGCCGCTTTGCCATCATGAAAGATACCGGCGACGGCTTCGAAATCGCGCGGCGCGACCTCGAACTGCGCGGCCCGGGCGAATTCTTCGGGGCACGGCAGCATGGCCTGCCGCCATTCAAGATTGCGGATATCGCCGTTGATATTGACCTGCTGGCGCAAACACGTGCGGCGGCCGAAGGGATTTTAGCCAAAGACCCTGCGCTGGCATTGCCAGAGCACCAGGCAATGAAGAAAGCCTGTGAGAAATTATTTGCTGAATAAAAGCGAACCCGCTGGGAACAATCCCAGCGGGTTGATAAAATTCGGGTGGATTGCCAGCCACCCCTACAGCCAATGCGCTATTCTTTGCATTCGAATGAATGGCAGCAGGTGCCATGTTCGCTGGTGACATGCTTTTGCTCCTGGCAGATGTCGATCTGCGACAGGGTGCAGCAATCCTCACTTTTGTCGTTGTAGCGGCAATCGTTGACATTGCAGGTAATATTCGGGTTATAATTTTTCTTTTGCGACATTTGTGGTATCCCCTTTCGTGTGATGTACATTTAGTTTGCCCGCAAGGCCAGGGAGGATTCATTAAGTATCCCGGTTAAATCTGGCAGGGAATACGCCTGGCTGATATTGTCGAAAAAAAAGCTGCCGAACGCCAAGCGCTCCATCTCCTTTACGCCGCACAGCTCATACAGCGCACAGGCGAACAGCAGCGGATCAATGCCTTCCGGCCGCAACTGCTCGTGGGGCGCGGGCAGGGCGGGCTGCTTGCAGCGTACAACACGGCAGCCCGGCAGTGCCCGGGTGTCCGGCGTGAAAACCAACCCACGCTCGCGGCCGGTGAAGAGGCTGAGATCGTCGGCGATAATTACGTCACTTTGGGCAAAGCAGCCCGGGGAATCGCTGAGAATCAATGTGATGCCGTAACGCTTGAGCAATTGCGCAGCTGTGCCTCTCCATGCGGCGAAGTCCGGCGTAAACACCCGCAAGCTTCCAGCCAGGGGCACGAGGGGCTCCAGCGAGCGGCAGAGCAGGCCCTTTTGGTCGACGACAGTGACGCTTATGTCGCGCGCCGGGGCCTTGGATGAGCGCAGCAGCTGCTGGGCTGTACGTAAATGCAGCAGGAGCGGCAGCTTGCGCGGCACGAAGGCCCGTATGCCGGGTTCTATTTGCGAACGCGCCTGATGAGCCGCCTCAGGCGGCTGGGGCGGTGCAACGTGTTCGGGAAAGAGCATTTTTGTGCGCAGGCGGCCTGCGGCCAGCTCGATGGCGTTCCAGTCGAGTTGGCCGCGCCGGCTGTATATTTCCAGGCGGAAGAAAGGCGCTCCTCCGGGGCAATTTACCCGGATGAGCTGCGGTGGCTGGGGACGGCGCCAGGCGCGGCTGGGGTTGGGTATTGTATGTAAACAAGCAAACATGGTTGGCCCTCCTGCAATAAACTATGATTGCGCGGGGCGGATTATGCGCTTGACAGATTCACCGCGCTATGCTATACTTATCCTGCAAATCCGCAACAAGGGGGACGGCACCCATCGAAAAAAACGTAATTGTTGTGGATGAACATGGCACCGAATATGAGGCTACCTATCCCAGGCGGGCCCACGGGCTCGTCAAAAAAGGCAGGGCACGCTTCATAGAGGAAAATAAAATCTGTCTTGCGTGTCCGCCAAAAAAATTAATTTTGGAGGAACAGAACATGTCCAATGATAAAAATCATCAAGACAATACAATGCCCGAACTGACCATGCCCTACATCCTGCAAAAGCTCGAGCAGATTGCCAGCAACACGGCTTACCTGCACGAAGCAATTGCTGCACTGCAAGTGATCGCCAGCGGAAATTCCGGAGATTGCGGCAGCCCCGGCGACATCGCGAGCCAGGCAAAAGCGGAAGCGCTGGGCCAAGCAGTGAAATCCCGCGAGGAAACCAACCGGCAGCTCATCACGCTGTACACAAAAATGTACGAGGATATACAAAGCCCGCAGTCGCTGTCAGACTCCGTGATGAAATGGCAAGAGTTGCGGCACATCGCACAAGCGGCCTTTGACAATTGCGACGGGGAAGTGATTGCGCCCTTCCTGCAAAAGATTGTTGAAAGCCTGTAACCAAGCACCGGGCCCCTGCGGAAAACCGCGGGGGCTTGTTTTTTTGCTTGACCTCCCCCGCTATTTCGTGCTATAATATACAAAATATGATGGGTAGTGGGGGATAAAATTCATGGCCAAGCAATACGTGCTAGCCCTTGACCAGGGGACAACCAGCTCGCGGGCGATTCTCTTCGACAAAGAGGGTAATATCGTTGCAAAAGCGCAAAAAGAATACGAGCAGCTCTACCCGCAGGCCGGTTGGGTGGAGCATAACCCCATGGATATCCTCTACAGCCAGATGAACGCCCTGGAGCTTGTGCTTAGCGAAATCGACGGCCGCGTCAGCCTGGCGGACATCGCCTGCGTGGGGATCACAAACCAGCGCGAGACGACAATCCTGTGGGACAAAAAAACCGGCAGGCCGGTGTATAACGCAATCGTGTGGCAGTGCCGCCGCACGGCTGATATCTGCGAGCAGTTAAAGCGGGATGGCCACGAAGCCTTGGTGAAAGCCCGCACAGGCCTGGTGATCGACGCTTACTTCAGCGGCACGAAGATCAAATGGATCCTCGACAACGTGCCCGCCGCGCGGCAATTGGCCGAACAGGATCGCCTGGCGTTCGGTACGGTAGAAACTTGGCTGATCTGGAACTTCACCGGCGGCAAAAGCCACGTGACGGACTACTCGAACGCCAGCCGCACGATGATCTTCGACGTTGACAAGCTCTGCTGGGATGAAGAACTCTGTGATTTGCTGGGCATTCCCATGAATATATTACCCAAGCCCGTGCCCTCCGGCGCGATGCACGGCGAAGTTTCTTCCGGGATGATCGGCCTGCACGAAATTGCGGGCATGCCCATCACCGGGGCCATCGGCGACCAACCGGCGGCGCTGTTCGGGCAGGCCTGCTTTGTGCCCGGGCAGGCGAAGAACACCTACGGCACCGGCTGCTTTCTGCTGATGAATACGGGTAAACAGCGCGTTCGGAGCGAATATAATCTGCTCACGGGCGTGGCTTGGGCCTTGGGTGACGACATTGTCTATGCAATCGAGGGCAGCGCATTCAACGCGGGCTCGGTAATTCAGTGGCTGCGCGACGAGCTCAAACTGGTGGATTCCGCCGACCGTTGCAGCGAGCTTGCCGCGAGCGTCGAAGATGCGAATGGCGTTTATTTAGTTCCGGCTTTCACGGGCTTGGGTGCGCCCTATTGGGACATGTACGCCCGGGGCACCATTGTGGGGTTGACCCGGGGGGTGGGCCGCGCGCACATCGCCCGGGCCGTGATTGAATGCATCCCTTACCAGCTGTGCGACCTGCTCAACGCCATGGAGGCCGATTCGGGTATAAAGTTCAGCGAACTGCGCGTGGACGGCGGCGCGAGTGTCAGCGACATCATGATGCAAATCCAGGCGGACTTTAGCCAGGCGAACGTTAACCGCCCAAAGATGGTGGAAACCACGGCGCTGGGCGCGGCTTACATCGCGGGCCTGGCGGCCGGCGTGTGGAAAGACAAGGCTGAAATTGAGCAAAACCGCCTGGTGGACTGCGTGTTTACGCCGCGGATGGCCTGTGAAGAACGCGATGCGAAGTACAAGGACTGGAAGCGGGCGGTAGAGCGCAGCAGGGGTTGGGAGGAGCGGTAGGTAAAATAATATTTAATATTTTCAGGAGGATTGTCATGAGGAAAACAGCTGAAGAAATCGCATTGCTTACAAAATTGTCGAGCGGTGCATTGGATGGAATGGTAGGCGATGAAAGAGTCTACCCAGGCTATCACAATGTATACTGTGGCAAGTACATAAAAAACGGCATACCAGTTTCTTACAGACAGGGTGAATCTACTCGCTTTTTTAACGGGAAGGAAAATGAAAGGATACCGGGTAACAAAGAAGAAGAATGCTACATTACCGATGAGCGAAAGTTGGAATTTCTTCAGAGATATGGTTGGTTAATCAATGACACAGACGCAAGGATCTATAGCGCAAAATTCAAGTAAATAAAATAGATACAAAATTTTAACTATTATAATTACAAAAGCAACACAGATAGGAGAACACACCATGTCATTCAATCACCCTAACCTAAAAGGCCGTGTCGCCGTCGTTACCGGCGGGGGCGGCATCCTCTGCGCGGGATTTGCGAAAATCCTCGCCGCGCAGGGTGTAAAAGTCGCCGTGCTTGACCTCAACCTTGAAGCCGCGCAGGCTGTGGTGGACGAGATTGCCCAGGCCGGAGGTACAGCTATTGCAATCGCCTGCAATGTGCTCGACAAACCCAGCCTCGAGGCCGCCCACGCGGAAATCACCGCGCAATTCGGCCCCTGCGATATTCTCGTGAATGGGGCGGGCGGGAACCATCCCAGCGGCACGACCTCGAAAGAAACACTCGAGCCCGCAGATCTATTAGGCACGGACGAAAATATCAAAACGTTCTTCGACCTCGACCCGGATGGTATCTCGCGGGTGTTCAACCTCAACTTCCAGGGCACGCTGCTGCCCACGCAGGTATTCGCCCGCGATTTGGCGAACAAAGCGCATGCGTCTATCATTATGATTACATCCATGAATGCGATCAGGCCGCTGACGAAAATCCCGGCTTATTCAGCTGCAAAAGCCGCCGTGCAGAATTTTACGCAGTTTATGGCGGTGCACTTCGCGCCGGTGGGCATTCGCGTGAATGCCATTGTACCGGGCTTTTTCTCCACCAACCAGAACAAAACCTTGCTGTGGAACCCCGACGGCTCCCCCACGCCACGTGCAGGCAAAATCCTCGCGGCCACGCCCATGGGCCGCTTTGGCCTGGCGGAAGAGCTCAGCGGGGCGCTGCTGTATTTGTGCGACGAAGGCTATTCCGGCTTTGTTACCGGCAGCATGATCGCGGTGGACGGCGGGTTTTCGGCCTATTCAGGTGTGTAGCGTGCCAAAAATTATTTGTATCGTCGGCAAAATTTGCT
>Ga0123353_10016023_pt1 | contig 10932 bp, 11 predicted proteins | sample TergutLab28metaG_3_FD_92763 | JGI IMG/M metagenome (GOLD analysis project Ga0123353, IMG submission 92763) | Labiotermes labralis P3 segment gut microbial communities from Petit-Saut dam, French Guiana - Lab288 P3 | ecosystem: Host-associated > Arthropoda: Insects > Digestive system > Gut ... | reverse complement strand
TCGAAGTCCTCAGTGATGAACCGATTCAGAGAAACGCGTTCATCAATGCCGTCTCTTACACGGGATGTTTGCTTTTGGGCGATCTCGGATTCTCGAAATGCGGCGTTTCGGTTCTCGGATTTGAGGACAACATCGGGATCATCAAATGCCGGCATACGGCGGTTTCCGAAACGATTGCCGTCCTCTCGTTTATGACAAATGTTGACGGAGAGCCCGTGATCGTCCGGTCGGCGGGCGTGTCGGGGACGGTGAAAGGCGCCGAAACTAAATACTTAAAACATCTCAAACCCGGAGATTGACCTTCGCCGGTTTTTTCGGTAACGGTAAATTATCCGCTGAGTTCAAATATGAACACGTTTAATTCATTTCAAATTATGACTTGTACCCGAATTTTGGTCTCGGCCGCAGTCTTCCCGTCAAGCGGACGGGGCGTCAAAGGCGCCGGTAAACACAAACGACCGCCGGTACAAAATGGAAAATGACGGCCAACGCGAATCGACCGGCCGCGCTTTTAATTTCAAAAATAAATAAAGGAGTTTTAAAATTATGAAAGATATGGCACCTCAAATGTATGACCGCGCAAGCACCGTGTTTTCCCCGGACGGACGTCTTTATCAGGTAGAATATGCAAGAGAAGCCGTCAAAAGAGGAACGACCGCAGTCGGCATCAAAGTTTGCGAAGGCGTTGTCCTTTTGGTTGACAAACGCGTTTCCAGCCGCCTGATCGAAGCCAATTCCATTGAGAAAATCTTCCAAATCGATGACCATATCGGCGCGGCCACATCCGGTCTTGTTGCCGATGCCCGCGCGCTCATCGACCGCGCCCGCGTTGAAGCGCAGGTCAACCGCGTCTCATATGACGAACCCATCGGCGTTGAAGTCATTTCAAAGAAAATCTGCGACCACAAGCAAACCTTTACGCAATACGGCGGCATCCGTCCTTACGGCACATCTCTTCTGATTGCCGGTGTGGAAGACAACAAACCGCGTCTCTTTGAAACCGACCCGAGCGGCGCGCTTTTGGAATACAAAGCAACAGCCATCGGCGCCGGACGCAGTTCCGTGATTGAAACTTTTGAAGCCGAATTCGATGAAAAAATGACGCTCAACGATGCGATTTTACTCGGCGTCGAAGCGCTTTACAAAGCCGCGGACGGCAAATTCAATCCGGAAACCCTCGAAGTCGGCGTTGTGCCTGTCCCGGACAGCAATTTCAGAAAACTGACAACGGGAGAAGTTAAAATATACGCGGATAAGATTTTTGAAAAATACCCGAGACCCGAAGGAGACAACAGCGGCGGCAACAAAGCCTCCAAAGAAGAAGACCTCGATATCTGATTCTTTGGTTTTCGGATTTTTTTCCGAAAACAATTTCAGTTTGAAATTGATCAGAAATGAATCCGTTAATCAGAAATGAATCCGTTAATCATGAAGTTAATCCGTTAATCATGAAGTTAATCCGTTAACAAGTTAATCCGTTAACATCAAATCCTTTTTTAACTTTGGCGATGTATATAAAATCGTGTTTAACTCAAAAATATTATTTTTTTAAAAATCAGGACCTGATCATATGGTTTCATTAGATGACGCCGTCACTGCTCATATCAAGAAAGGAAGCAAAGAATTCGAAATACTCGTAGACCCGGAGCTGGCTTTGGCTTACAAGCGCGGCGAAGCTGTGAATATCGCCGATGTCTTAGCGGTTGAGTCCGTCTTTGAAAACGCCGGCCGCGGCGATAAAATCGCTGAATCCGATTTGGTTTCCGTTTTTCAGACGGACGATGTTCTCCAAATCGCCGCTCATATCTTAAAAGAAGGCGAAATCCAGCTGACAAAGGAACAGCGCAAGCGTTTCCTGGAAGAAAAAAGAAGACAGGTCGTGACGTTTATTGCTCAAAACGCGGTCAACCCACAGACAATGGCGCCGCATCCGCCGCAGCGGATCGAAATCGCAATGGAAGAAGCCAAAGTGAATATCGACCCGATGAAAAGCGTGGATGAATTGGTTCAAATCACGATGAAAGCCATCCGCCCGCTGATTCCCATCCGCTTTGAAGAAGTCAGCGTCGCCGTTAAAATTCCGGCGCTGTACGCTCCCAAAGCTTACGGGGACGTGTCGGCTTTTGGCAAAATGCTGAAAAACGAATGGCAAAAAGACGGGTCATGGATTGCGGTCGTCCGGATTCCCGCCGGCATGCAGACCGATTTCTATGCCATGCTGAACCACATGACAAAAGGAGAAGCTGAAACAAAACTGATAAAGGATGACGCGCCCGCTCAAAAATAAAGTCATAAAAAGGAGCGGTGAAGTTTTTCTTTTCTAAAAATTATCCGCTCGGATTTTCTTTCATTGTCATGTTTTTACTGTCTTTTTCCGTTTTTTCGTAAAAGACTATAAAAACGATTAAAACGTACGGTATAAAACTCAAACAGGACGTTAAGAGGATAGTAATGGATACGAAAAGAATAGTCATACCCGGGGAACTGTTATCGGGCAACCCGTCTCTGTCAGGTCCCGGAACATATGTCTCCGGCGGAAAAGTTTACGCGTCCGTCTGCGGGCTTCTGGCGCAAAAAGGGAAATTTTCGGTTCATCCGCTTTCCGGTCCCTACTTACCGAAGAAAAATGATATAATTATCGGCTACACGACTGTTGTAACGTCTTCGAATTGGATTTTTGATATCAATTGCCCCTATGAAGGGCTTTTGCACGTCATGGAATATCCCATCCGGGTGCCCTCCGAAGAAATGACGCAGCACTTTAATATCGGCGACACCGTTTTGCTCAAAGTGACCGATGTCAACTCGGAAATGAAGATTGAGCTCACTTACAAAGATTCATTGTGCCGGAAATTAACCAAAGGGCGCCTTCATGAAGTGCCGTATTCTAAAGTTTCCCGTATCATCGGCCGCTCAGGCGCGATGATTTCCATGCTGAAAGCCAAGACCGGCTGTGAAATATTCGTCGGCGGCAACGGCCGTATTTGGATGAACGGGGATTCGGAAGATATGGACATTTTAACGAGCGCGCTTAAAAAAATCGAAGCCGATGCCCGGGTTCCGGGACTTACCGACTTGACCGCTGCTTATATTGATGAACAGTACACTTTAATCGGCAGCGACGGTCACGGCAAAAAAAATGCGACAGATTCTGAATCAGATTCCAAGCCGTCTTTGAAAGCAAAAACCGGACCCGTTTCCAAACAGAAAAGCGCTCCGGCCGCGCCCGAAGAAACTCCCGAAATAATGTATTCGGGAGCTGAACTTGAATCCCTCCCCCGCAAAAAGAGGAGCGCCAAAAAAACGGCGGATGACGGGAAAACTCCCGAAAATGCCCCCGCCGCCGGCAAATCTGCCGCAGCCGAAAATCCCGCTGAAAACCCTGCCGCCGGTTCCGATGGCCTTTCGTCAAAGTCCGGCGAAGAGCCGGCCAAAAAGCCGCGCCCGGCACAGCCGAAAGCCTGCCGGCAGGAAAGCTGTACCTGCTTCGGAAGTGTCTTTTTCACACACCCGCCCGTTCCCGATGGACACAAATCCGACGGATGAAGGGGAAAAAAGGAAAATATAGGAACGGGTCACTAATCAAATTTATTTTTGGAGAAATGTGAAATGAGTTCAAATCAAACTGATGTGATTTTTTTTGATGAAAACGGTCTTCGAACAGACCAAAGAAAACCCGACGAAATCCGTCCGATGAAGATTAAAATCGGCGTTTTGTCGCGCGCCAACGGCTCCTGCTATTTGGAGTGGGGCGCAAACAAAGTGATTGCCGCCGTTTACGGCCCGAGAGAAGCCCACCCGCGCCGTATGCAATTGGCCGGCAAAGCGGTCATCCGCTACAGATATAATATGCAGTCTTTCTCCGTGGAAGACCGCGCCCGTCCGGGACCGAGCCGCCGCAGCAGCGAAATTTCAAAGGTCAGCCGCGAGGCATTCGAACCCGTTATTTTCAGTGACGCTTATCCCAAAGCCGCAATCGACATTTTTGTAGAGGTGCTTCAGGCGGACGCGGGCACAAGAACGGCCGCCATCAACGCCGCTTCTTTGGCGCTGGTCGATGCCGGCATTCCCATGCGCGGACTCATTTCCGCCTGCGCTGCCGGTAAAGTCGGCGGCAAAATCGTTCTCGACCTGAACAAGCCGGAAGACAATTACGGCGAAGCCGACCTTCCGATTGCCATGACCGAAGACGGCAAAATCACATTGATTCAAATGGACGGACACTTAACGCCTTCCGAGTTTGAAGAAGCTTTGGAGCTTGTTCAAAAAGGCTGCCGTCAGGTCCTTGAAATCCAAAAAGCGGCTTTAATGGAAAAATATGCTTCCATCATGGGCGACGAAGAGGGAGAAGTGGAAGTCGAAGAGGAAATCGAAGACGAAGCCGACGATGAGGACGAAGATTTCACCGAATTCTCAAACGACGCCGCCGATGCGACGGAAGAGGAGTTTGACGAAGTGACGGATGAAATGGTGGACGCTTTCGTCAGCCGCGTTTCCGAAAACCTTGCCAAAGACATTTCAGATCTTATCCACGAATATGAAGTCGGCGGTTCCGACTCGGATGTTGATTTGGCCGACGGTCTTTTTGACGGCGACATTGATATCTGCGTCCGTGACGCGGATTTGAAGGAAATTGATGAGCTCATCACCGAAATTGAAGATGATGATGACTTCGGTTCCGATGATGACGACGATGATGAAGAGACCGACATTTTTGTGATTGAAGCCGACAGCGCCGGCGATTCCGATGACGAAGACGGCGGCGAAGAAGAGGATGAAGACGGCGGCGAAGATGAAGACGGCGGCGAAGAAGAAGAGTTCGAATATGATGACGAAGATGAAGACGAGGAGGATTAAATATGGCCAATGAAGTACTTTCCGCTTTAAAAAGAGATTTTATTCACAATTTAATCGTTGAAGGCAAACGCGCCGACGGCCGCGGATTTCTGGAGATGAGAGACATTTCCGTCCGCACAAACGTGATTGACAAAGCCGAAGGGTCCGCTTATGTCAAATACGGTGAAACAAAAGTTTTGATCGGCATTAAACTCCAAAAAGGAACGCCTTTCCCCGACTCGCCGGCCGAAGGCATTATTATGACCGGAATGGAACTGAACCCCCTTGCCTCCCCTGACTTTGAGGCCGGCCCGCCCAGAGAAGAAGCCATTGAGATGTCACGAATCGTTGACCGCGGTATCCGCGAGTCGCATTCGATTGAACTCGGCAAGCTGTGTATCAGAGAAGGCGAGCTCGTTTGGATGGTTTTCATTGACATCAGCGTGATTAACGATGCCGGCAATCTGGTCGACGCCTCATGCCTCGGCTCTATTGCCGCTTTAATGACCGCCGTCATTCCGGAAGATGCCGCCAATGCCTTCCCCTCCATGCCGATGCCGATGCAAAATACGCCGGTCGGCGTGACCGTTGTCAGCATTGACAACAATTTGTTTCTGGATCCGACCTTGGATGAAGAAAACCTCTGCGACACAAAGCTGACGGTCATTACCGACAAAGACGGCGCGCTTTCAGGAATGCAGAAGAGCGGCTGTGATTCGCTGACCCCTGAAGCGGTTGTCAAAATGGTCAATTTGGCCCGTGACAGAGCGGCTGAATTAAGGGAAAGATATTTATCTCATCTTTCTATAAGGAGTTGAATCTCGCTTATTAATTCATACGATTATAATATAAGAACAAATTTCAACTCATGCGGCCCTTGTCCGCCGGCCCGGTTAACCGGTGCGGATTTTTAAAATGGCCCGCGTTGAAAAACGTGTTCATCTTGGTGAAACATTATGGTTAAAAAAAACTCACGCAAAGGTAAAGTTTCCAGATCTGCGGGCAGATTTGGTGTCAGATACGGCAGAAAAGACAGAAAACTCGTCGCCGACCTTGAAGGACGTACGAGAGGCCCGCACACCTGTGCCAAATGCGACCTGCCGGCCGTCAAAAGAATCGGCACCGGAATCTGGGAATGTAAGAAATGCGGCTTTAAGTTTGCCGGCGGCACATTCATTCCGCAGACAAGCGTTGCTAAATCTTTCCAGAACACAATGAAGAACGCTCTCTCCGACAGCTCCCTGAAATACCACTATGATTTCTTGGATGAAGAAGACGAAGAGTGAGGAAACAGAAAAACCATTCTGTTTCTTTTTTTATTGTCGCATACTGATTTTTTTGAATTCTTTAATAAATATGAACTGTTTTTTGAAAATGAATAAAAGGTGACTTTCTTTGTCGTACTACTGTTCCCATTGCAAAAGAGAGATTGACATTGACTATGAAAACGCCGGTGTCCGCTGTCTTTACTGCGGTCACAGAATTCTTGTGAAAAAACGTCCGGCAACCATTAAACGAATTAGGGCCGAATAAAAAATGTTATTGATTACGTCTTCCCGAAAACCGTCTTTCAAAACGAAAATTCTCTGTAAAAAGTTGGCTCTTTTCTGCGACGCGGCTTATATGACCCGCGGCAAAATGCCTCATTCGGAAGTTTTGGAGCGGGGGGAAGGCTGCGCTGTTCTGATTGTCGGTGAATTTCACGGCAACCCCGGCAGTTTTTCTTTTTATGATTACGACGGCCGCTTATTTCTCTCAGCCCGTTTTTCGGAAACGTCTTTTGACCCCGTTCCGCAGGCTGAACTTCGCTACGGCGAAAAGATTTTTTTCGGCTCCGATTCATCTGAGCTGTTCCGCCTTTTGAATACGGTCGTCTTCGAAGACAGGGGACGGACCGCGGCGGCCGAGCCGATGAAAGCGCTACTGAACGCGCAAAAACGCAAGTCTGATAAGAATGACCCGGATGTCAGTGACCTTCGGGCCGTTTCCTGTATTTCCGATTCCGAAATTCCGCAAGGTTTGAATGCCGGCGGCGGCGCTTATGTCCGGCGCCTTTACATTCGGGATGATCGGCTCGACTTTTATTCCAACGACCGCTTGTTCCTGCGTTTGTACATCAAAGGTATCAAATCCGATTCACTGCCAAAGACCGCAGACCCCGAGATGATTTCATGAAAGCGGAAGCCGATTTCACATTCAAAGCCGTGCCGGAACTTATTGCCGATATTTACAAAAGTCTGCTCCCCGAGACAAACGAATCCATTTCCGACCGGTCCGTCATTTCACTGACGGTTGAAAACGATGCGCTTGTTTTAAAAATCGTCAGCAATGACATCATTTCTCTCCGTTCCGCCTTAAATACGTGGCTCCGCCTGATTCAAACGGCTTACGACACGGCGTCCGCTGCCGCATAATGTTTCAAAAAAGATGACACCCGCCGTCATAAAAATTTGAGGGCGGAGAGAGCGGTTTTTATTCATTCGGTCTCGGATTTGGATTCGCAGCCGAAGTCTCAAAAGTTCATAGAGGGCGGCGCGAGCGGTTTTTACTCATTTGGTCTCGGATTCGCATTCGTATCCGAAGTCTCAAAAGTTCATCGAGGGCGGCACGAGCGGTTTTATTCATTTCGGCCTCGGATTCAGATTCGGATTCGCATCAGGAGTCACAAATTTCATTGAGGGCCAGCGTGAGCAGTCTTTATTCATTCGGTCTCGGATTCGCATTCGTATCCAAAAGTCTCAAAACTTCATTGCGGATCCTGTTTTCTTCCGGCCGTGTCCGGTCTCTCGGCAGGGGGATAAAAATAGGGATTTCTTTTTTAATGGTGCCGGGGCGCTTGGATAAAATAACAATCCGGTCGGACAGGAAAACCGCTTCGTCAACGCTGTGCGTGACAAAAACAATCGTTCTCTTTTCTTCCTGCCAGATGCGGAGAAGCTCATTTTGAAGATTGTTTCGGGTTTGCGCGTCCAGCGCGCCGAAAGGTTCGTCCATTAAAAGGATTTCGGGGTCATTCGCAAGCGCGCGGGCAATGGCCACACGCTGTTTCATGCCGCCCGAAAGCTCATAAGGATAACTGTTTTTGAAATCGGACAGACCGACTAATTCCAAATATGAAAACGCTTTCTCTTCGGCTTCTTTTTTGGAAACGCCTCTCATCAGCGGACCGAACATGATGTTTCCGAGAACTGTTTTCCACGGGAATAAAGAATATTCCTGAAAAACCATACCGCGCTTGGGGCCGGGACCCGTAATCAATTCCCCGTCCAGTGACACCGTTCCGCCGGTGTATGTTTCCAGTCCGGCAATGATCCGAAGCAATGTCGTCTTACCGCAGCCGGACGGGCCTAAAATTGTCACGAACTCGCCGTCTTTGACGGTGATATCGATGTTGAGAAGCGCCGGTACCTCCTGATTTCCTTTTTTAAATATTTTTGATAAGTTTTGAATGACCAACTCCCCCATTCAAACCACCGTCCCTTTTTGCCACTTTAAAATGCGGTTTTGAATAAAATACCGGAAGAAGAAGTCCATAAACAATCCGATAAAGCCCAGAATGAGCATATAAACAACAACATGATCCATTGCCTGAATACCGTAATAGAACCAAATTTTATAACCGATGCCCGAATCGCTGACACCGAACATTTCAGAAGCGGCCAAACACATCCAACCGACGCCCATCGCCGTCTTAATGCCCGAAAGAATCATCGGAGAAGCTGCCGGAATGGCAACATTGCGGATCAATTTAGAGGGGGTGGCGCTGTTCAATACTTTTGCCGCCTCGACATAAATTCTCGGGACGTTCTTAAACCCGGAATAAGTGCTAATAATGATCGGGAAAACCATTCCCATGAAAATAATAAATCCTGCCGCCTGATGCATCAGTTTAAGCCAGATAATCGCAAACGGAATCCATGCCAGCGGCGGAATCGGTCTGAAAATTTCAACGGCCGGATTGAAAATCTTATCCAAAATCGGGAACCAGCCCATTGCCATGCCGATCGGAACGCCGATAAGCAGCGCGAAAAAGAAACCGATGAGGAAGTGGTACAAACTGATGCCGACATCATTCAAGAAAACAGCGCTTTGTATCACTTTGAAAAAGGCGGAAGCGACATTTGTGAATCGGGGCAGGTAAAAAGAGTTATTGACATAAATCGCCATCAACTCCCAAAGAAGTGCGAAGGCTGCCAAGGAGAATACCCCGATGATTACTTTTTGAACGTTTTGGGAGTCCATGCCAAGTATAAACGAATTCATAGTTTATAACCTTGTAGGAAAACGGCACGGCACACAAAAGAATCGGTTCTTCCGCGATAAAATGAAAAAGTTATTTTTTGACCCAAACTTCGGGCTCAACGCGGTAACCGCCGCCGCTTCTGATAATGGAGGGATACGAACGAATCTCTTCAATCGTGTATTTCAAGGAATCCGAATGAAAGCGTTCCCGAATGTCTTCCCAAGGAATCGCGTAAGCCTCGCGGGAATGACCGACGCCGTAGCGAAGTTCGACCGCCAGAAAACCGCACCGTCCCGATTGTTTTAAAAAATCGGAAATACGCGTGATTTGGTGAACGCCTTTTTTATCCGTCGTAAAATGCTGCGTAAAATAAAGGGCTTTCGTTCCCTTTTCCACAGAAATGCTCTTACATTCGATGCCGAGATAATAATCGGGATTCAGAGAATCAACTAAAACATCCAAAAACTGAGATGTAAAACGATGCTGTTTCAAGCGGTAGGAAATACCGCGGACACTATTTTCCTGAAAATAAGAATTAAAGGACGTGACCAGTCCCCGCTCAAATTCCGTCATTAAACAGAAAATATCCGAGAAAATATATCAGGCTTTGCCGCACGGAGAGAAAGTAATCCGAAAGAGAGACGAAAAGAAAAACGAAAAGAGAAAGGGAAAGAAAAATGAAAAGAGAAAGGGAAAGAAAAACAAGCTACATTTTTTGACTTCATCGGATTTATTATTACCAAACAGAATTAAGTCTTATTACCGGCAGTAATATTGAAGTGTAACAATTATATAGTATGTCTTCGTAAGTTGAAGTCCTGAATTTTTAATTACACTCTCAGGCGTATTGAAAACCGTCTGCTTTTTCGAAAGGATTGTATAAGGAATAAGGATTGTATAAAAAATAAGTCTGCCGATTCAATTTAACGGGACATAAAACGGTACGATGTATCAAAATAAGAAAAGAGGAAATTTTGCATGAGTCAAAGAAACATCTGTGTTGAGCAGTATTTGGGAACACCGATTGAAAAACAACAAATCGAATTGGTGGAACGCAAAGGTGTCGGTCATCCGGACAGTATTGCCGACGGTCTGGCCGAATCTGTCAGCCGCGCCCTTTGTAAGGAATATCTTGACAAATGCGGTGCGATTCTTCATCACAACACGGATGAGACGCAAATTGCGGCCGGTCATTCTATTCCGCGTTTCGGCGGCGGCCAAGTGATCCATCCGATTTACATTTTATTGGTCGGCCGCGCCACGAAAACATTCGGCAACATTGACATTGCGACCGATACGATCGCATTGAAAACCGCCCGCAAATATCTGAAAGAGACGCTTCCGAATTTAGATTTGGATGCCGATATTGTTTTGGATTGTAAGTTCGGCCGCGGTTCCTCTGACCTTTCCGATGTTTTCGGCCGCGCGGGTTATGTTCCGATGGCAAACGACACGTCTTTCGGTGTCGGCCACGCGCCGTTTTCCGAGCTTGAAAATATTGTTTACCATACCGAACGCTTTTTGGTTGAAGACCTGAAAAAGAAAAGAGGTATGCAAGCCATCGGCGAAGACATCAAAGTCATGGGCCTCCGAAACGGCGAAGACATTACATTAACAATCTGCTGCGGTATGGTGGATAAGTATATCGACGACATCGGCGCTTACGTCAGCTACAAGGAAGAAATGCAAAACTATGTGGAAGACTTGGCGACCAAGTATACGAACAGAAATATTTCCGTCCTCATCAACACGGCCGATGACATCAAAAATGAATCCGTCTTCTTGACCGTGACCGGCACGTCCGCCGAGATGGGCGACGACGGCTCTGTCGGCCGCGGCAACCGTTCCAACGG
>Ga0123353_10016021_pt1 | contig 10933 bp, 8 predicted proteins | sample TergutLab28metaG_3_FD_92763 | JGI IMG/M metagenome (GOLD analysis project Ga0123353, IMG submission 92763) | Labiotermes labralis P3 segment gut microbial communities from Petit-Saut dam, French Guiana - Lab288 P3 | ecosystem: Host-associated > Arthropoda: Insects > Digestive system > Gut ... | reverse complement strand
TTCGTTTGTGATGTAAATACTACATTTTTTTTGTTTTGTGCTTTGTGTGGTGATATAATTTTAATTTTTTTAATTGCAGATTAGGGGGGGGGGGGGTTAATTAAATTAATTATGCTGAAAATGTGGGGCACCCCTGTACAAAATTTAATCTCTTTAGATTTGTGGACCTGTGTTGCATGCACTGTGATGTAAGAAGTGATCGCAAGGTAGAAAGAGAGACAGAGAATGCAGGACAGGATATCAAATGACATTATATTGTTAGATTAATCCATGAAGTTGGTAGGTACACTAAGATAAGCATTGGGTATGACATTCTAATATCTGCAAGATTATATGATGTCTGGAAAGGGTGGTGCCCAATATTGCAATTTAACTGTATTCAAATGGTAGCTCAACAGAGCTGTTTACTCCTTATTAAATGGTTACTTGCAACATTACATGACACATCCCAACTCTTTAGGTTTGGAGGTAAAATGTTTCAACAGACAGGCGTGTGCACCTGCCTATTGTGTGTTCAGACATGGAAATTGTTTAAAGTATGTGAAAGGAAAAACTGCAGGAACGGTACTGGCCTTGGTGTTCTTTGGTACATAATGCGCTAATTGTGGTGAGAGTACAAGAAGCAGTGCTAGAATATACAGCACAGTAAACTCTTTGGTTTTTGTGGGGATTTTTGTCTAGGATTATATCAATTCTTGACTGGTGACTCAGTTTCTTTACCAAACATGTATTGACACTGATTTAATCTCAAAACCTGTGTAACATAAAGTGTCAGGGGACTGGATAGCTCAGTCAGTCTTGTGACTAGATGGGCGGGTCAACCTGAGGTATGGGGTTCATTTCCTAGCACACACAGCTATTTTTGTCTTCTCCAGAGCAGCCACATTGTTTCTGGGGTTCACCCAGTCACCTGTTGAAAGGGTATAGGGCATGGATGTTCCAGCCTTTTTATGGCAAGGGGCCGCACCCATTATTGTGGGCTGGTTCATGAGTTGCACATGGAAGAATTACAATGAGTGGTATACCTAACTAACTAAATCATTGTGTAATTTTTATAGTATGTACGTAATGTACGAATATGTTTGTGGGCCACATAAATTAGCCTGATGGGGCTGCAGGTTGGATACCCATGGCACAGGGCCTCTATCCCATCGGGTAAAACAACTGATGCATGAAGCTGATCGTTCACCTCTATCTAGTTCAGAAGTTGTGAAAGAATGAAGCTCCACTTCTTCTCACCTGCACATATTCATGGGCATGGTGCTTAATTACACACAGGGCTACTTTAACTATTGTTTATTACACCTGTGGCATCTACAGAGTTTTAGAGTGGACTACCATTATCAGATTTCACTAAAAATGTTTTCTGTAAATTATGTTCAAGTTTCGTTCTTAAAAATTTGTCCATACCATGTTACTCTATTGGTTAATGTGTCCTCCAAGATCTCATCATGAAATCATCTCAATTTATTTGGTTTCTTGTTTAGTCCTTGGCTTTTCTTTCATGAAATCTGATCTGACAAAACTCTTGCACTGTGTTTATGTGGTACAAAATAAAATGAAATTATTGAGTTTATTATTTGCTTGTCATATATACAAGTCCAAAGATGTACAGATGTTATTAAATGTACACTATTTTGTACTTACAGGAATAAAATAAATTGTAAAATCAAAATGCAGTTCATAATAAATGCAATTTTTATAATTAATTATTGCCATCTTTGGATTTTATGGGGTAAGTAGTAATGTGTATACTTACTTACTTACTTACTTACTTACTCCATGGTGCAGAGTCCTTCTTGAGAAGCTAACTGGTTTGCAGATAGTCAAGAAATTCCCCACATTTCACAGAACCCAACGGTTCATTACCGCACTCACAAGCGTCCACCACCTATCTCTATCCTGGGCCAGCCCAATCCAGTCCATATACCTACATCCCACCTCCTGGAGATCCGTCCTAATATTATCCACCCATCTACGCCTAGGTCCCCCCAGTGGTCTCTTTCCCTCCAGTTTCCCCACCAAGACCCTATACACCCCCTTCTCCTCACCCATACATGCCCAGCCCATATCATTCTTCTTGACTTTATCACCCGCACAATATTGGGTGAGGAGTACAGATCATTTAGCTCCTCATTATGCAATCTTCTCCTTCTCCTCCTTTCCCCCGTTACCTCGTCCCTCCTCAGTCCAAATATTCTCCTCAACACCATATTCTCCAGCACCCTCAGCTTCCTTTTCTCCCTCAGTGTCAGTGACCAAGTTTCTCGCCCATAAAAAACAACAAGCAAAATTATAGTTCTCTATATCTTAATATTTAAATTTTTTGATAACAACCTAGAAGACAAAAGATTCTGCACCGAATGATAGCAAGCATTTCCTGCCCTCAGTAATGTGTATAAATGTACAAAATTGTACAACATTTAATTATTAACACTTCATTCCTTTTCATTAATTACATGCATACAGATTCTTGAAATCTCATAGTTGTCATCTCGGTGTGTACAAAACTGTATTTTTTATTCTTCAGTAACACAGTGTATTTTTTAGAAGCATGTGTTTGTGCCTGTTCATCTCCTTTGAGTCCCGAAGTTCTTGGTTTGAACATCAGCCTAACAGTTTCATGACAAACTCTTTCTCTTTGCAATATATTCTGTAGGCATCCAATTACTTAATTTCATTTTGGGTCTGAAACAATGTTTTGTTGGTTTTTCAACTTTTTTTAATTTCTGAAATATTAAAGTTGGTTTAATAGTTTTATACTTGTAATAACTCTTTCAAAGAATGGGATTTTAATCCAAAAATATATCTTTCACAATTAAGAAATATTGTGTAAATTAAGTCTTCAGTACTGCATTTTAGTTATTCAGTGTTTTGAAATTATATCAGAATACATAGTTTCTGTTGAGTCCAGTGGCCACGTGGTCTAAGGCGTGGGTCTGCAGCCACTCGTTTGCTGGGATTTTGGGAACATGCATGTCTGTCAGTTGTGAATGTTGTTTGTTGTCTTATAGAGGTCTCTGCGATTGGCTGATCTCTCATCCAGAGGAGTCCTACCGAGTGCGGTGTGTCTGAGTGAGATCCCAAAACCTTGACATTGAGGAGGCCTAGGCTCACAAGAGCTGCCAAGCCATAAAAAAAAACATAGTTTCTAACATGTAGGTTTTTACTATGTCAAAATATATATACAGTACCAAATTCTGGGCCATATTAGGCCGTTAGTAATCCAGATAAATTTTTTGCTGATTTTTTTCAAGCATCCACTCAGTTATTTCTTGGATTTCACAAATTACAAAATGCCATTCTTTGAGGTTTTTGGATTAAGGAAAGAAATTGGTTATGTCTAAAGATGCAGAATCATAATTACAGAAGTATGTGTGGTAGGATAAGTATCAGGGAATTTGGGAGAAAAGGATTTGGAACTTCTGTTGTTGGAACTTCACTCCTTCCCTCTGCAATGTATGTTTTGTGTGTGTGTGTGTGTGTGTGCACATGAGCGCATTTGTGTGCATGTGCACATGTCCCTAATGACTTTGAATTAATTTATTTTAGGTCATCAGAATGTCTAAGTAGTTATAGAATTGTGAGGATTAGGTTGCTTGCCTGAAAAAAAAAACTGAAATTTCTTCTCAGCATTTGCATACGTAATCACCCTCTTGTATGAAACGTGACAAATTAGTGTGAGATGTAAAAATAACAGCAAAGAAACCAACAAGCATTTAAGAATGTTACAAACAACAACATTGCAGATCATATGATTAGAGAAGGACTGTATTTACAGAGTTCCCTTTTACATAAAATGAAAACAGAACATGTGATGTTGTGATGTGGTACAGATATGTACAAAGAATGGCAGACAGCAAAGGAAATGCTGGAGTGGGTATTGCCAAGAAGGAGGTAGAGACACAGACCAAGAGATAGATGGATGAAGGGAATATGTGATGCCATGCATTGGTAGAGGAAGGACTGGAAGAACAGTAGATGGTCTGGGAAGAGTGGCAATTGAGAACTGGAAGATGCCAGTCATTAATAGACTGACAGTTGCATATGTATGTCTATAAACAATATTCCAGCTATACAGAATTTGGAAACAACAGTTGTCCGTGAATAAGTATTGAAGTCTTGTAGTAGGAGACTTGAGGTGATATCTGTGTGAGGCTACTGTTGTTAATAATGGAGATTTGTTCTATGTTCAGGACCTGCAGGGGTGTTAGAAACGACATCCCATATGTTGGCTGACTGAATATGGCTGCCTCAGATGTGGAGGGTGGGTCCTCCATGTTCCAACGCATAGGATCAGCTGCACTTTATGGGGCTGCTAGTTTCTTCATTACGGTTGTCAACAAGACTGTGCTCACCACTTACCACTTTCCATCTTTCCAAGTCTTAGGGATTGGACAGATGGTAGCCACAGTTCTTATACTGTACATTTGCAAGCGACTTGGGTTTCTTTCTTTCCCTCGTCTTGAACCCTCTGTCTTTCAAAAGATCTGGCCACTTCCGCTCATTTATATAGCAAATTTGGTGTCTGGTCTTGGTGGAACTAAGGTGAGATATACATGTAATGTGTCTAATCTTCTCTGAGGTTATGTCTTTGTCATTTAATGATGTAGGTCATTGTTTTGTTATTATAAAGTCGCTAAATTCTGTTTCAACATACATCTGGTGTACATATACCATTGGGAAATTTGAACATGCTGCTTTAATACTGTAGTGGAACATGGTGGCTACATTTCCACCCCTACCACTGACTTGTAAGGCTTTACTGCTTATAAGCAACACTATGTAGATTTCATGATGTTTATTGTGATCTAATTTTACTACAATCACTGCTCATAAACGTGAACAAAACAGGATAACTAAGCTCTGAAATAAAGTAAAATAGAATTTAAAAATTGAACTAAACAGCTGAGAAGATGTAACTGTGTAACATTGATTAGCAATATTTAGGGGGAGAAGCTGGATCACCACCCATTTCCATGAAATGTTTTTACTTTATATGACTAAATTTTTGGGTAAAATTTAGAAGTAAATAAAATAATAAAATAAAAAACAAAGAAGGGAATATCCTCTCGAAATTAGAACTGAATGCCACTGACAGCGCTTACCGGGAATTATCAGAAACAGAAGCTCTGCCTTTACCTGGTCACACCTTGTAATTTACTCTCACACTACCACTCATCTAATTCCCTTGTGGTTCTGAAGAGAATCCCCTGACTTGCTGGTGAATTCCAGAATCCCCCACACGTTCTAATCTCAAAGCAGCAATTTCTTTGTCACTTAGCAACAGTTTTCAGCAGTTTCAACAGATTTCCTGTTGCCAAGTGAAGGACAGGTGATCCAGCCTTCCTGTTTTTCCAGCTGAGGAAATGATCGCAGCTAGTTAATGGCTTATTGCTATGGAAAAATATTCTGCAAAGGACAAATTAATTTCCAATCATGAACACATGAATCCAACAGCATACGAAATTTAAAGACAAAGTTAATACAGAACACTACAGTACTTTAGAAGGAACTACTTTGTGCCATAGAACTAGTCTGCTTCTGAAGTCCTATTTTGCACTAGTGAAATGGCTGGCTAGGGCCAACTGTGTTAGTGCCACAATAACAAAAATGAGATAGAGAGAGAAAAAACTATACCTATAATAAATTAACGAAAATAATGCCCATTTTATTTCATGTATAATAGTGTGTGTAGTTTTAAGTTTCCTGCTTGTATGGCAGTGTATGACAACATTATTTACAGACATAAAGAAGTTGTTGAGTTTATTAAGTGTGGTATTAAATTGTGAAGTACTGAAGCCATGGTTACTGGAATTGACATGTGGTCTGGTCGATCTCACGGCTTTTCTGCTGTAAGGTTGTATACCCAGTAATATATTACATACTCACAAAGATGTTATAGAAAAGTCTGTAGCAGAGTGAGTAGTCAGAAGTTGTAATAGCATTTCAGAAGGATCCTGATGATGGTGTACTGTATGCACGTGTTTAGGTGTTGACAGCAGTGCAGTTGAGGTCTTCTTGGATATGGCACCACATCAATGGACAGTTGGTGCCTGATGTTTTGAGGCGACATGGTAGTCTCATATTTCATGGTCAGTTCATTGGACATCTCCACCCTTGAATATGAGACTGTCATGCTGTCGAATTGTTTGACAGCAATAACCCACTGACATGGCACCTTATCCCATGAGAACAGAGAGTCAACAGTATGTTATATGTAGGTATACTGAGTTTTTGGACTTGTCCATCATGTAGTATTCAAGTAGTAAGATTAGCTGTTTCAAATGGACCCAGCTTAGTTGGTGCCGCTCCACCTATGAATGGAAACTGATCCAGTTTCCAGAACCTTGTGTTCAGAATACTCAAGATGAGACTGAAGTCCAGACCATACAACAATGTAGTTTTATTGTATAATTTGTCATTGTTTTGTTCATTGTCATAGGTGGCATTATGATATTTTACAGTTTAGTAAACTCCAGAAACTGCAGGCATTGGTAGGCGTTTAGAGACTAGTAAAGATTTTTTTTGTAATTCACAGACAAAGAGTATCAGTGAGTATTATGACTTCTTTTGCAAGGATACGTACCCATCTCAGGAAGTGAGGCAAGATGCATTTGGGTTAAGGACATTGAAACAGGAGAATGTTTAAGCATGACTTGTATTTGTATTCAGGTTATGTTGATTTCAGGAACTAAGTCTGCCAATGTTGACAGTGTTGAGGAGGTTCTCCATTTTAATGACCATGATAGGAGAACTGTACTTTCTTGGTATCCATCCATCTCCTGCAGTACAGCTGTCAGTGTACACAATGATTGCTGGTAAGTTGAATCAGGTCACTTGTTTACTGCATTCACTGTGATGGATACTTGAGAAAGAGAATGTAACAGGAGGCTGGAGAAGACTGCATAATGTAGAGTTCTGTAATTTGTTATCTTCACCAATACAGAGGATAGGTGGAGCATATGGTATGCATCAGAGAAATGACAAATCCATGCGATATTTTAGTTGGAATATATGTAAAGCAGAATTCACTTTAAAAGATTTAGGCATCAATGGGACAATTATATTAAAACTGGAATTAAGGAAAGGTGATGTAATGCTGTGGACTATTTTCACTTGGCCCAAGATCACTGTCATATGGTCCCATTTAGTCAGGTAGATAGGTACTTCTAATTCAGAGGGACCTGCCACCTCCATCTTCAAGGTGTAAGATTGAATTGAGCAGAGAGGAAGTGGTGCATATGAGAGGGAGAATCGGAACTAGCAGTGTCTCAGCCTGACCTACTAACAGTGTTATTAAATAAACCTTAAGTAAGTCAGTAAACAAATAAAAATTGACTGAACTTGTCAGTATCCTACCCTAGACCCAAATTATCCGGTGTTGCATTCCCAATATCAGGTTCTAAGGTATGGTTTTTGTAACTGAATCCTTGCATGCTGGAAATTACCCAACACATCTGAAACCTATGATAGAGATGTTTAGGGAGTAATGTGCTGGTGGTGTAATAATGATCTTGTATTTTAGGTGCAGTGATCGCAGCTAGTAATGATTTGGCGTTTAGTCCACAAGGCTATTTGATGGTCCTGCTAAATGATGCATTCACAGCAGCCAATGGTGTATGCACAAAATCAAAACTGGACTCAGCAGAGCTTGGTAAACATGGACTCATGTTCTACAATGCACTGTTTATGCTGGTTCCAGCAACTGCTTTGGCCTGGCTCACAGGAGATATAGATGTTGCTTATGCATATACAGGCTGGGGCAATACCTTCTTTCTGGTACAGTTTGCTGGATCATGTGTAATGGGATGTGTACTGACATACTCAATTATACTTTGCACAATGCATAACTCTGCACTGACAACAACAGTCATTGGATGTCTGAAGAACGTTTGTATTACATATTTGGGTATGATCATTGCTGGTGATTATGTGTTCTCACTGGTGAACTTTGTTGGTATTAATGTCAGTGTTGCAGGAAGTCTGCTTTATTCATGGGTCACGTTCAAACGTCCGGATAAGCCAGTATCAAAAGAAACCGTTACTGTTTAGCATATAAAGTACAATTAAAAAAGTGGAAATGTGTGTGAATAATAAGCTTTGTACTGTATTTGCCAGTGTATAAGACATTATTTTATGTTGCACGCGTAAGAGAGGGGAGAAATGCATACAGGGTTTTGGTTGGAAAACTTAAAGGAATGAGAGTACTTGGAAGACCTATGCATAAGTGGGAGGATAATATATTAAAATTGATTTGAAATAAAGGGCAGGGGGTCAAGGACTGGATTTATCTGGCTGAATAAAATGTGGAGTAGTTTCTTCACTAGCTGAAGACCTATTAGCTTCTCATGGACTTTGGTGCATGGCATTTGGTAGTTTTTCCTAAACATTGCCTTTCAAAATTACTCTGTACCTTACACACTGAAGATATGTGATATAAATGCAGTTAATTGTCCAAATATGGTCAGTTTGAAGCAGGATTGGTGTGTGTATCGTGTACACACATCACTCTGTGTTATGATAAATCATGCACACAAACACAGCACCAAAAAAAAGTTAGGAATATTGTGTTACAGCTGACTGTCCATGTTCACAGTTTGCACATGCATGGAAAAATTGTTATTGCAACCCACATGCATCATAGTCTAGGTCCCTTGCTCATTCACACTTATCCTTATGTAAGTGGATGGAGTAATACAAAAGGGACTGCATCTGCCCACCTGTCTGACTCAGTAGCTGCTGTAGGTACCATGCAATATGGACAGTACTCTATCCTTTTTACAATTTTTAGAACTAATTGTTGCATCTCATTTTAATTACATCTCGAAGGTGTCATATAAATGCTGATGGTCAGTTGCTGTAGTTAGGCATCACTATGTTGTAAACAAATCACAACAGTCCACACAAACACAGTGCATAAACTATACATTCATTTTTGTATTTTGTGCTGTATGTTTCCATGATACATATTGATTTTCATGTTTTTATTGTTCCTTTGTATCAATCCTCTTTTGGGAATAATATCTAATGTATTTTCAGCAGATTGATTGTGAAGGGGAGGCCTTGTTGTAGCAATATGTGTGACAGACACATCTAATAGAAAATAAAAAATGAACATATAGATTTTATGTGTTGTGATGATGTGGACTGTATTACTATTGACCAACTAACTCAACGGGATGCTGTTGCCCAGATAAACAAACCGACAATTTGGTTTCATCAGAAAAATGAAGACAAGATCGGGGGGAAGTGTTAAGGCCTGCACTGTGTTAAGTTACATAAAAAACATTTGTTGTGAGAGTTGTCATAGTCTGTTCCTGCAAAAGATGTATGGTTCTTGTATGGCTGTAAGATGGAGTTGAAGGTTGCCATGGCACCATACGAAAAAATGTGGAAGGAGAGCAAGCAATTTAAGATCACCTCTTTCTTCACTTAGTTTTCTGTCATTTTGTCACCCTGACAACTTTCAACATGCATGAGCTCTATCATTCGAGTAAACACTGACGTCAATGTGTTCATGTTTCTTGATCATTAATATACACAACTTCATGTATCATTTGTCTTCGGTTCCACTGAACAGTTTTTTCCCCACAAGGTCATAACTATTCACATCATAGTTTCATTATTTGTGAGATTTTTCAAGAATGTAACCCCTTGCAAAAAGCAAGGGATTGCTGAACTAATTTAGAAAATTTTAACATATGTTACTGGTGTTTTCAGAAGTGATTTTTATTTCACACTACATTGGTATGTTTGGTCTTATTATAATATGAATTAATGTTGTGTTTCTGAACTAATATACAATCAAAGAACTCCCCCCCCCCCTCCCCTCATATGTTTGTTTCTTAAATCTTGATGCAGCTTATACACAAGCAAAACAGTAAGGAATGTTGCATGTGAAATGTGAGTTCTGAAGTAATACACTCCCCAAGTTTTTTATATGTAAATATTTCTGTACATACCAGTACATTACCTTTTTATTCTTCAGCCTAGTCTGATATTTTGAATTCACAGTCTTATAAATATACAAAGTCTTTCCAGTCCACCTTGCCATTAGGCCATAGTTGTTACAAAATTTCATTATGAGGAACTGTAATTTTTTGAATGCACATAAGTGTTTCTTTAAAAGACACAAGTATTAACCTGTTTCAGGGAAACTTGTGAAAATTAGTTTATATTTTGTATATATCTAAGTCAAAATGACATTTTCCTCTGCACTTTGTGGAGTTTTTCATTGCCATTAACCTTTTGCATAGGGCATATGAAGTGCAAGGTGTCTGCATTTGGCCAAAGCACTATTCAATTTAAATTCCCACTGCAGGACAGCAGTTTCCTTTTCAGATGAAAAGGCTGTACATTTATTGGACATCATTGTGTTTGTCCCTTAAAGGATAAGTGTTCAACCTTGACTGGCTGCATTGCATTTTTTGAGTACAAATACAAATACCTCGAAGTTAAAATACGGAGTATAGAACAAGGTTTTTAAAATCCTCTAGGACTGGACAGTAAACTTACCCTGGAATTAGAGTATAACCATCAACCCCATAGTACTGGAAGATTTAAAACCAATATTGCCAGATAATAAAGGTTAAACAGTTACGCTGTACACACCGAAAATTAATTTATCATGTATCTTGTATGTAAAAGTTAAGAGGCAGGATAGCATAGTGGGTATAGTGACTAGGCCGTGGCTTGGACAATCAAGGAATCAAGTTTTGATTCCTGCAGGGGTAAGAATTGCTGTTTTCCAAAGCATACAGACAGGCAGTGGGGCCCTTCCAGCTTCTTGTTCAGTGGAGAGCAGGGGTTTTTCCCCAGGGATAAACTTGCAGATTGTGAAGCTGATCTTGAATGTGGTCATCCTGTTGTGTTTGTTGCTTACTTACTTTAATTTTAGCTTTCAGTCAACACACAACATACAATGTCAATT
>Ga0123353_10016018_pt1 | contig 10934 bp, 3 predicted proteins | sample TergutLab28metaG_3_FD_92763 | JGI IMG/M metagenome (GOLD analysis project Ga0123353, IMG submission 92763) | Labiotermes labralis P3 segment gut microbial communities from Petit-Saut dam, French Guiana - Lab288 P3 | ecosystem: Host-associated > Arthropoda: Insects > Digestive system > Gut ... | reverse complement strand
AGGAGGAGTAGTTGGAGGAGGAAGAGAAGGAGGAGGAGGAGGAGAAGAAGAAGAAGAAGAAGAAGAAGAAGAGGAGGAAGAAGAAGAAGAAGAAGAAGCTGCTTTTCCACAACAACAATGGTTGCACGAACGCGCCTTATTGTTACGTTATACGTACTGTACACTGTATGTGCTCTTTTAAATGAACATTAATGTAATGATGTGACCTTGACATTGAGAGTTTAAACAGTGTTTGTACAGCAGGATTCAGTAAAGAACAGGCAAACTTAGGAGGGACGGCTTCTTCTCTGAATTCTGCAGTCGCCATTGTAGTGTTCTATATTGTGGAATTCATATGTTAGATAGGATAGATCGGCAAGCTTATTTCCATAATCTCGGTCCTCAATCACAGTATTGCACTTGATTCCGCACCTGGCTTCATTTCGCAGCAAACTCTGTTTACTGAACCCTTTGAACAGTGACATTCATCCGAAATATTAAACTTGAGTTCGTGTCTCACAGAGAACAGAGCTTGTAACTAGTAGCAGTACACACCGGTAAATACTGGTAATGGAGATAATCGGTATTGAGGCTGACGTGGGGTCACACAAACACTGTGTTTAACAATACGTAGATGTCGCTGGTGTTAATATTCGGGCACTGGAATGTTAAATATCCTGTTATGGTATGTTGTTAAACACCGTGCGATGACAGGGTGTGCCTACATCTGTAACATAATTAGAGTATTTGTGGCGCGAATTATCATGCTCAAGTTTATGAAAGTCGCCGTCCTATTGTAAAGAACGCCCGAAATATTCAACTTTAGACGGTGGGATATTACAGGCTTCCACCGCAGTGTAAGCGAGGCTTTCACTCTTCTGGGATGTTACGCGGTGTTGGTTGGTAAGTTGCAAACAAAGTTTCGACACAGCCAATCTGTTCCATCCTCAAGTGTCAAGCAGTCCTACTGCTTGACACTTGAGGATGGAACAGATTGGCTGTGTCGAAACGTCGATAAAGGAGGGCGGTTTGTCGATAAGAGCTTCAGAGTTGCAGCCATATCAGACATTTTGAAAAGTATTAAAGTAAGTAACTGAGCAAACTATTTCAATTAAAAGCAATTAAATTCACTTTGAATACAATTTAATTTCACAAAATTGTGTTGTGTGTATTTCGTTGTGTTGTTCTGTGTATTTAATTGTGTTGTTCTGTGTACTTAATTGAGTTGTTCTGTGTACTTAATTGTGTTGTTATGTGCACTTAGCCCTTATCCTGCTAATGTGGAGTATAGTGTGAGCTCCTAACAATGCCAGCAAATGGAAGATGGGATTTAACTCGGCGTTTAAAGGGTTAATTGTGTTGGTCTGTGTAATTAATTGTGTCGTTCTGTGTAATTAATTGTGTTTTTCTGTGTATTTAATTGTGTTGTTCTGTGTAATTAATTGTGTTGTTCTGTGTAATTAATTGTGTTGTTCTGTGTACTTAATTGTGTCGTTCTGTGTAATTAATTGTGTTGTTCTGTGTATTTAATTGTGTTGTTCTGTGTATTTAATTGTGTTGTTCTGTGTATTTAATTGTGTTATTCTGTGTATTTAATTGTGTTGTTCTGTGTATTTAATTGTGTTGTTCTGTGTACTTAATTTGTTGTTCTGTGTACTTAATTGTGTTGTTCTGTGTACTTAATTGTGTTGTTCTGTGTACTTAATCGTGTTGTTCTGTGTATTTAATTGTGTTGTTCTGTGTATTTAATTGTGTTGTGTGTATTTAATTGTGTTGTTCTGTGTACTTAATTGTGTTGTTCTGTGCACTTAGCCCTTATCCTGCTAATGTGGATTATAGTGTGAGCTCCTAACAATGCCAGCAAATGGAAGATGGGATTTAACTCGGCGTTTAAAGGGTTAATTGTGTCGTTCTGTGTAATTAATTGTGTTGTTCTGTGTATTTAATTGTGTTGTTCTGTGTACTTAATTTGTTTTTCTGTGTATTTAATTGTGTTGTTCTGTGTATTTAATTGTGTTGTTCTGTGTATTTAATTGTGTTGTTCTGTGTATTTAATTGTGTTGTTCTGTGTATTGTGTTGTTCTGTGTACTTAATTTGTTGTTCTGTGTACTTAATTGTGTTTTTCTGTTTATTGTGTTGTTCTGCGTACTTAATTGTGTTTTTCTGGGTATTTAATGGTGTTTTTCTGTATATTGTGTTGTTCTGTGTACTTAATTGTGTTGTTCTGTGTATTGTTTGTGTAAATGTGTACGTACTGTACCACTGCCACGGGGTGTCAACCCAATTCCATTTAACAAGTGTATCTAATTGTGTTGTTCTCCATGTTTCAGGAAGTCAGTTGTACAATGCAATCATTATGGTATAATGTTATGTCCAAGTGTGTATGGTACCACGTTGAACCATCAGTGTCTGAATACACAAGCTGATTGTCGAAACCACAAGACTGCTTCCACCGCTCTGTATATTATTCCATCCTATATACAGTATAATATATAATGATGACTTACCAAAATACTATACGTACTTGGTCATAACATGATACCATAATGCTGATATTCTGCAACTGAATCCCTGATGATGGACCTTCGTGACCCGAAACATCTGCAAGAGTTTTGGTAAAATTAAATTATAACAACAGTGCATTTTGTTGGTTTTAACTGTAACAGTTATGTCAGAGTGTGCGGTACAGTATAAACAATGTAAAATTTACCTGACCAAACTTTTCTGTTGGGGCTCACAACTAGATTGTTTATTCTCCCAGTTTCTTCGACAGCTGTGACCCTGCATCCCTTTTGAATGCGCCGCCCTTGGCCGCTACTCAGCTACCAGCAAAGGCTGCATAACGTGCCAGAAGAGAGATCTTCAAACGTAATCGACCGTCTCAAATTTAGTAAAGAAGACGTTGTAGTTCTGTCTTTTTCTCTGCCCTGCAGATCAGTCCTTGGGGAAAGGCGTGTTGAGAACACCCGTTAGGTTAGGGTAGATCGAATGAGAAAATCCAGGGGCTTAACGGGTATATGGCTGTAGAGGCAGGCTCAGGAAGGAAGCGTGACGGTGCGTTGTTAATATGCAGCTGGGCACAGGTGGAGTGGATCAGGTTCACGGGTATCTGGCCAGGTAAATGTAGCACGCACTCGGGTCACCTCAAGGTACGATTGTTGGGAAGCCACTTGCCTTAGTGTTATTACTACTACAAATACTTGTACTACTACTACTACTACTAACTGCAATTCAGTTGTCACTCGGTGGCAGTAGTCCTTACACTAGTACAGACAAAACAAATAAGAATAAATTTGCATAAATGAAACAATACAAAAAACACAGTACAGACAATACAAAACACAGTAAACACAAGTACACATATTAACAAAACACCCACACATTACAAAACACAAACATACACACCCACACATTACAAAACAAGTTAAAACAACCACAGTACAAGATATACATCGAATGAAATAGTCACAATATAATAATGTATCCTCAGTAAATAAAGCGGAATTTTTGAATGACCGTTTGTAACATGTAATTAGGGTACGTTGCACTTAGACTGACAAAGGAGAATTGTTTGTTGGTTTTATTTTGCGTACAATTTTGAGTGTTGTTTTGTAGGGACATACATTATTTGTTAAGGGAAGAAAATATGCTGTGTATATTCGAGAAAAAGTTAATGAGGAAGATATTTTGGCCCAAGACAACTACGAATCCTGATCTGGAGGTCAAGTCTAGCGACGTTGATCCGTAACGGAAGGCTGTAAGAACTTCGTAATGGAGACCTTTCATGATTTTTTTCTCCTCACCAAATATTATTCGAGCGATTGAATCAAAGAGGATGAGATGGACAGTGCGTGTGTCATGTAAGAGAGAGAAGGGAAATACATACGGCGTTTTGGAGTAAGGATTTGAAGGAAAGAGATCTAATGGAAGACGTGAACGTAGATGGATTGTAGTATTAGAATGGATTTTAATTGAATTGGGTGAAAGGACGTGGATTGGATTTATTTGAATCGGGATATCGACCAGTGGAGGACTGTTATGAAGACGGCAGTACCTTTGCGTCCCATAAAAAAAGCGGAAAGGTTGACCAGCTGAGGAACAGTTAGCTTCTTAAAAAGGATTCTGTTCCCTGGTGTTCAGTTTGTTATAAATAGGCGTTTATGTTTGAAAACCTGAAGGTAAAATCGAGTGCGCATGTTTTCTTAGAACGTGGCATAATCCCGTTGGTGTGACAGTGAGCGTAGGTCGAAAAGAAATTCCTTTAGTATGGCCACATGTTACAGAAGGAAACCCAACCCGGTGGCCGCGCGTTATGAGGCGTGTGTCTGCGGCCACTCGGTTGTTGGGATTACGGTTTCGAATACCGCCGGGGTCGTGGATTTCTGTCCCTTGTGAGTGTTGTGTTTTGTTAGGTAGAGGTCTCTGCAACGGGCCGATCACTTGTCTAGAGGTGTCCTACTGAGTGTGAGGGTGTTTATGTCTGATCAGGTGCAACTGTGTAACCTTTCGTGCAACAACGAGCGGTAGAAGAAGTCAGAATAAGAAAAAGAAGGAATTATATGAGGAAGTTATAGCCAGATCAGTTACAAAGTGGTTTTGTACTTCGGCAGTTCAACTACTAAAGACAAAAGAAAATAAAACTGGTCAATGTTGGCCTCAAGTAGGGGAAGAAACTACTTTGATATACTGTTAGCATAATTCCGGCACTTTTTGGGCAAAAATACTGACAGCGCTCCAAAAAACGATGACTTTTCTATATCTAGCACCCAAGCGCTAGTTTCACTACGTTGTGGGTTTTTGTTGCATGATACAGTTTTGTTTGGTTTGCACACCTCCATAGCCTGCACGCATCTTCACACTCACCCATTCACTGCAGGAAATTCTGCCCTCCAATTCCTCGTTTTTTTGAACACTTTAACTAAATACATTTCGTCCCTTCCTACCGCACCTGCTTTAACATAATATTGTCCATTCTAATTACAAAAATACACATAACCTGAAATTTGGGCAGATAATTTTTTTTTGGGAGGGTGGGAATTTTCTCTATGTATATTTTGCCTGTTACAGTGCTTGTTACCCGCACGTGACGGCTGACATTCTGTAGTGTCTTGTGGCATGATTCACTGTGTTAGACTTTATCTGGTTGGTGCGGGGCATTTTGAAAAAAAATATATAAAAAATTCACGTCCTACTGTCATGTCTTCCCTGAGAGAATTGCCGAAGTAAATCATGTTTAAATTTTGTGTGGATATTGGAACGGGCGATTTATCATTTGTGATTCATGGTTTGTGATTTTTATTTATTGCAGTCCTGCCGTTCAAGTGTTTGACTCGCCAAAGAGACGTTCTCCTGAGAAAAAGAAGATAAAATTCATGAATTGCTAAGCTGATTTATAAGCAACGCAGCCAATGTACGTTTAACGTGACATTGAGGCGCGTTTCTGCAACCATTATTGCAGTGGAAAAGCAATACTTGTTACATATGCTAAGTGTGTGTTTGTAGCCTTTTGTAGCCTTAGGTATCCAGCATGCAAGCAGCATGTTTTTCTTGTCAGATCTTAATGAATCTTAATTTCCTGGAGAGATTTTCGAAAATTCTCAAATACCAAATTTCATAAAAAATTCATCCAGAAGGAGCCGAATTGTGCCATGCAGACGGCAGACGGAGGGCTGACAGATGGACATGACGAAGCTAATCCCGAAAACAGACATTGTGTGGCATTCATGACTACGCCAGTGTGTATTGTTTCAGTAGGAAAGTTTCGTGAGGGAAATTAAGTCTTCATCTGGATTCTGAAAATATTTATTTGATATATAATTTATTTCTAGGGCAACGTCACGTTTAAAAAGCAATATAAACACGTAATATAAAATTTCAAGAATAAATTTTCCTTGTTCTGCAAGTTTGGATATAGGAGACAACAAAATGTGTGATCCCTTTCTGAGTAGGCATAGCTGCTGCTGTGATGGTGTGACTTTGTACGTATTAATCTTTTGGCGCTGGAATTATTTTTTTAATTTTAGCACACCCTGTGTATAAAATGTGAATAATACAGGAACTAAATACGTTAGAATTATGAAACAAACTGAATTTTGAAGAGAAAAAAAAGGAGAGTATACACCATGTTTAAAATATTCGGTACCTATATTTGTTGAATAAATGTATAAAATGCAACTTTAGAGGTTAGCGGTGCGGTACGACCACTATAGTTGACATTAGGCGTCAAAAGGTTAACAATAAATGCTATGAATTATTGATTTTAAGCTTTCGCCGTGTTCTATATGTAATATGTTTTCTTTTGGGTAATTCTCCGGCGTCTGAGTTCTAATAACCGACGTTTCGGAACCCTCTATCAGTTCCATCTTCATAGGCAGGTGGATAAATAATTCATCCACCTGCCTATGAAGATGGAACTGATAGAGGGTTCCGAAACGTCGGCTATTAGAACTCAGACGCCGGGGAATTACCCAAAAGAAAACATATTACAAATGCTAGGAAGTCTGGTGGATATCAAGAGACACTAAATAAGTGGTTAAGGAAGAAGATTACGTAAATATAACAGTTCGTTACATGCTTAAATGTATAACATGATATTCTTCTGGTGCTATGTTGTCACTGGGCCCCATGTTATCTGAGCCAGTATCGTCATGACAATCTCAGTACCCAACTTCCAAACCAACAAACTCCATGGAGCCCACTCCTTCCTCAGAATGCAATAATTTTCAAGCTAATCAAGAAAATTCCCCATACTTTATGAACGTCAAAGTTTTGTCACCCTTGCCGATAAGTGCCTTTCACAAGCTTCTGTCCTGAGCCAGCTGAATCCAGTGCACACATCTGGATATCCTCCCCTTGATAGCTTAGATTCCCAGGGGAGATCCTACCATCATATTTCCCAACTGTATTGCTTTATCAATTTATTTACTCTTCCTTGCATGTAACATGCCTTGTCTACGCCATTGTCCTTCATTTGTTTACCCTGAATGTATTTGGTGAGCTGTACAAATAACGAAGCTTCTTATCTTTATCGTTGCACCGTGCATTTTGTAGTTTATTTAAGTAACACACCAACAAATGCACATATATAGTCTTTAATAATTTAAAATTTACATTAAAACACTTAAAACGCTTCTACATGTTTCGATCATACGATCATCCTCAGGGAGCATACTTTGTTCCTTGCTAAAGTTACAGTTCAAAACACTCAGTGATTTACTTCATTATATTAATTTGGTGCTGTGTGGCAGCATGTCGCGTGTTGTGAGTCGTACGGTGTTCAACACACGACATGCAGCCACAGCACCAAATTAATATAACAAATTAAATCAGTGAGTGTTTTAAACTGCAACTTTAGCAAGGAACAAAGTATGCTCCCTCAGGATGATCGTAGGATCGAAACATGTAGAAGCCTTTTAAGTGTTTTAATGTAAATTTTCGATTGTTAAAGACTATATGTGTGCATTTGTTGGTGTGTTACTTAAATAAACGGAAATTTTTATTACGTAATATTCCGTAACCTTTTATTTCCTCCGAACCAGGTACAAATATTCTCCTCAGCACCGTCTGTTTGAGTTTCCTCAGTTTATTTTCACTCGTAAGGGTAAGAGACCAAGATTTTATATTTCTGCATTGTATTCCATTATGTTTGTTTCATGCAGATGAATAATAATTCTTTCTTTCTTCCTTCCTTATTCTGACCTCTTCTTCACATTCATTTTAGGTGTAGGAGTTATTGCTGTACATGATCACATTCAATCACACACACACACACACACACACACACACATCGACAAACACACACACACACTCGGTAGGACTCCTCTGGAAGAGGAATCGGCCCGTCACAGAGATCTCTAGCTGACAACACACACCACTCACAAAGGACAAGCATCCATTCCCCCCCCCGGCGGGATTCGAACCCGCAATCCCAGCAAGCGAGCGGCCGCATACCCACTCCTTAGACGGCGCTGCCATCGGCTGAATAATCCAAATTACAATTTTAATTTTCTGTGTATATGACTCTGTGTCATGTGACTACAAAATGTGAGCGAAATTATTAATATGGCGTTTAGATTCGGCAAGTTTATAATGTCAGTTGGATGCCTGAATGCGTTACATTCAGTTTGTCTGGAATTAGAAATATCCGGAACGTACTTGGTAATGGCTAATTCAAGCGGCTACTGGCAGACACAGTTCGTTTCAGTTCGCAAGTATAGCTTGATATTGTACTGACTAATGTAACAGCTATGCAATTTGGAATTTTAAATTATTCATTTGTAAGAATCAAAGCCTGACACAGAGTGATGTTTTGAGCGACAGATATTTACGTGTGTATATACATTACACCGTACAAGCGGTACTTGCTGAAGCCAAACTGCTTTGCGTTTGGTGCTGGTTTCTGTGTTCTGCTCTCAGAGCGTTTGTTATTTTACTACTACTACTACTACAGCAGCAACAGCAGCAGCAGCAACAGTAGTGGTAGTAGTAATAGTAGTAGTTTTGTTTTCAAGTGGATGCAGTAGTCCTGACACTAGTACGAACAAAACAAGAATAAATATACATAAACGAAGCTAAACAAAAACACAGTACAGACAACACAAAACAGTATATACTAGTACAAATATTACCAAAACACCCACACAATTGTCAAAACACCCTCACATACACTCACCCACACATTACAAACAAATTAAAACAACCACAGAACATGTCTCAGTATTTAACCAACTTGATGCACAAGTTTGTTTCACAGTAAGTTTTATTTCGTGACTCTACATGTTTCGAGCATATGTGCTCATCATCATGAGGTCAAAATTGCATTACCTGTGCACGAGACGGCCACCTATAGGTGTGATGATACCAGAGGCTGTGTCATGCAATTTTGACCTCCTGATGATGAGCACATGGTGCTCGAAACATGTAGAGGCACGAAATAAAACTTATTGTGAAACAAACTTGTGCATCAAGTTGGTTAATTACTGAGATAAATATGCTGGGATGCACGGTCAGCAAAACGCCAAAAAAAAAAAAAAAACACACACAGAACAGTACAGCGTAACTTCATGGTTATTTTATCGTTCGGTTTTTGGGGCGTGCTAGTACAAATTACAGGACGAATTTGTCCTTAAAAATAATGGGAAATAACTTTCACTGTTTGTAATTTTGTCGTTTATTATTTCAGGTCTGCTGTCTTCTTTCTTTCCTTGCTGTCCAAACGCCTAATGGTTGGGAAAGAATAAGTGATATTGGTAGGGATGTGGAAGGTGTTAGGGCTACTCCATTTGTGCTTGCGTGGCACGTGGCTGAATGGCGAACAGTGTAGGGCGATTACCGCTGTCACAAGGAAAGGTAAGTAAATGATGTCGGGGTTCTTACCTACTGTCAGTTTGTATAAAGTGCCCTGTTGCCTTAGCTGCTAACAAAGTGTGCACTAGTATTCCACACATAATTTTTACATCATGATCTATCAAGTTGACCTAAGCTGACACACGGCTGATCTGCGTTCTGAAGGTGTCCGGTTGCTCTGTCGGTCGGGTTACCGACTACCCTCACCGAAGTTTGTCGTGATTTCGCCATTTCCCTCCAGGCAAACTCCGGGTTATTAACGTCAGTTACGTAGCAACTGATTACATTCTTCCGCCACGAAATGGATGTGATCCGTACTCCTCTGTGCTATCACGCACCGTATAGCGGTAATTCCTTACCGACATTTCAGGACAACCTATCGGTCCCGAAACGTCGGTAAGGAATTACCTCTACACGCTGCATAATTTCCCAGAAAAACGCAGATTTAGTGTTAAGACTGCTTCCTTCCATATTGTCTGCAGTTCGATGTTCGCTGCGATTCCATTATTCGACGCTGCATACCTGCAGTAAGAGACACCGTCTAAAATGAATGACATATACTGAAGTGCACCCTGTGTTATACAAAATTAACACGCATAACTAATTTTTGTTCTCATATTTGCAGTGAAGTGACGTTGCTTCAGATTCACAGGTACAGAAATTTACTTCTAAAGTTAACTGGTACTTATTGTGTTCTGTTTAACCCTTCGGCGCCGAACGACATATATCTGTGTCGTACAGTGAGCCCTTTAAATGGCCGAACGGCCATTGAAGTTGTCGAGGGTGGGGGGGGGGGGGGGGGGATTTAATTCCGGCGCCAAATGGTTAACTGTATTTGTATCTAAACCAATCATTCCCTGAACAAAGTATACATTGTATTTTCCTTTACTACAAGATTTTCCTGTGGATGCTGCATTTTTCTGTTGGTTTTGCTGTTCTTGTATCATCTCACACACCATCAAATTTAATCGTATTCAGAGTGTGGCTGTTTCCACTCTCCGTTCTAATGCGTTCAGCACTGGTAACGATGTGCCAATGCTTTGCAGGCCTTCCTCCCTTTCACATGTGGAAGTAGCGTGTTTCGTGTTTCGTGTTCGAGCAGGACAGGCAGTCGAACGTGTTCCTCTACCTTTTAAAGAGACGAGATTGAAAGTTGGCAGCTTCTGGCAAGCAGCTGTGCAACTGTACTGTTGTATTGCTGTGATTGTGTGCGGCTTGGACGGGCTGCTTTCAGTCGTCGCCTGTAGGGGCAGTGAAATGTGTCTTTGCTGCTGCTTTCAGACCAATTGGGTGATACAGGGGGGGGGGGGGGCCCCCTTCCCTGCGAATAGAAGCCCGGGGTGAAAAAAGAAGGGAAAAGGTAACCCTTGATTGCCTTGACAGTTTAATTCATAACGCCAAAGCTGCCAAGGCTCGCATTCTACGTAGAGCACAGAAATAAATGCGCACCGATTACGATTCCAGAGATGTCGAAAGCTCTTTTGTATTGTGGCTCGGGGAGTTGGGCATTCCCCCGACCGCAAAGACGCGCCTTGTATTCGATGGGAAGAAGCGGCGGCTTCGCACTACACGCGACAAGGCCGGTCAAGAAAATATCGAGTATAAGGTT
>Ga0123353_10016017_pt1 | contig 10935 bp, 10 predicted proteins | sample TergutLab28metaG_3_FD_92763 | JGI IMG/M metagenome (GOLD analysis project Ga0123353, IMG submission 92763) | Labiotermes labralis P3 segment gut microbial communities from Petit-Saut dam, French Guiana - Lab288 P3 | ecosystem: Host-associated > Arthropoda: Insects > Digestive system > Gut ... | reverse complement strand
GTTTTGTTTTGCGTTATCTGAAAGAGGCAAACTCGCAAGCTCATAGAGCAGGTGTTGGGCTTCAGCTCTAGTTTCCTCCTTTAGCAGTAGCAGACCGTATTTTGGGGTGAAGGAAAAATCCACGCCTTCAATCTCACACTTCTCAACCACCAAACGCACCTTACCCGCCGCAATTGTTGTACCGTCGTAGGTGACTGGTTCTTGGATAATTTTTGGGTTCATTATTAGGCCTCCACAAGTTTTAGAAAAGCAAGCTGTTGCAGTATTTTTGGGGGCAGACTAGTGGTTTTAACGTTAAATGTTTGCAGGGTTGTTAGTATTTCTTGACTAGTGAGTTCTTCGCCTTTCGTGGCAAGATAATCCGCTAAAGACCCCGCAGTATTATTTTTCATAAAGGCTGAGTACACTTTGGAGCAGGCAACCTCATCATTAACGTAGCCTTTGAGGGTATCGCCATTTGCATAAAGCCCCAGTAAAGGCATATGAAAACGACGCATACCCTCCAAGCTAGGTATTAAGCAGACAACTTCATCACTTAAAGTCTGAACCGTTAACTGCCTGCGCTTCTCTACAGCCTCAACTGCGGCGGCATAGTATTTTTGAAGGGACTGTGAAGCTTTGAGGTTAGTCTTACGCAAAACACCCCTCTGAACCTCCAAAGATTCTAAATGAATTAGATGAGCACCTTCCCAAACATACTCCGTTTTCACCTTAGAATTCACAAGATAGCTAACTCCGCGTTCGCTGTGTATGAACAAGCCAAACTTGGCAAGAATAGAGTTTAATCGCCTAAATGTCAGCAGAGTTTTCCAGTGACAATCATCAACCCACAAAGTACCACCCGTTTTGTTCCAAGTCGCAATTTGGCTATTCCACAAAAAATACCTAACCACTGACTCACCATCAACAACCACTACCTTGTCACGAGGCTCACACTTCTTGCAACCCTTCCAACAGGGTTTTGCCATCCAAAACTCTTTAGCTAAAGACACACAAACCACCTCCAACAACAAAAGTTAATTTTGGTTTCAAAACAGTTCATTTTTTCATTAAATATTCTTTTAACATTTACAATACATACTACATTTATCATCATTCATAAAATCCTCAAATTAATTTTTTACTTTAACTAATTACTTGTCAAAATGGGAAAATACAGCCAGCCAACAACAACCCTAAAGGGTCTACAAGAAAAGAGACATTAACTGCGTTATGGGGTTATGAAAATGCTCTGAAATCTGGGTGCGTGGATGGGCCGGTGGGTGTAGCCTATTAGGGCGGTACTGGCTTTACCTGCAACTTTAGAAAACCATTCCTTGGTTTCTTTCTGATCCGCATCATAGATATCGCCGTCGGTAAGTAAAATCACCACATCATTTACACTCATTGATCGGTAGACCCTTTGCAATACAGGCAAGCATACGGTTCCACCTCCACCCTTTAGCTTTGAAGCAATCTTTCGTGCAACTTCACAGGGTCGTTCCGCCTTCAAAACTTCGTAAGCTTTAGCATCCCAAGCAACCACCCTCAAAGACGCATGCCGCGCTTCATGCTTAGCTATCCCCAAAAAAGTCTTCAGCAGATCTTGGTTTATACTTCCACTAGTATCTATCAAACACCAAACCGTACCCAAGCAACTAATTTGCCCGGGGAGATCAGGACTTCTACGGCTTGGATAGGCAAAACTTGAATCACAACACATGCTACCCTGCAAACTAAATCGTAGAGTGATTTGCCAAGGGGGTTTTACCTCCAAAACCTCATCCACCAAACGCTCAAATGATGCAGGTAAGGTTCCAGCTTGTTTTGCAAAGGTTTTAGCCTTCTCACAAATCTGCCGCCACACCTCGCCAAGCTTTTCAGACACACACGAACTAACGCTGGAGTCGCCCTCTTGAATAACCTCACCTTCAAAATTACCCTGTAAAAGATCCTCCCCAAACCCATTCAAAGAACTGTTAGGATTTATTGAGAGTTGGTTATTGTTGTTTTGTAGGGTTTTTGTTATTTCTTCGGTGCTCATTTTTTGCAGATCACTGAGGCATAGTTTTGTTATAGTTGCCAGTGAGTGCAGTGTTATTAGGTCGTTTGTGGGGTATTTTATGCCGTGTAAATTTGTTTGGTCTATGGCGTGATTAACTTTGGCGTCCGCAGCAATGTTGTATAGTTGTGGGTTGTGTTGGTGGGCTCGAAAAGGATGACAGAGAACTAGGTGAAGGGTTTCGTGGATGGTGGTGAAGCGTTTTGCTTCTATGGTTAGGTTGTTCCACCAAGTGGGGTTTATGATTAGGTGGCCTTTTTGGTTGACTCCTGCGGTTGGGATTTGGTTGGATACTATAATTTTTGCATAGCTTAAGGGGATGACTACAAAGGGAAAATATCGTCCGCAAAAGATTCGTATGTCTAAAAGCTCACTTTTTATACTATCAATATTTGAGTTCATGTTTATTGCCTTTGTTTTTGGTTAGAGGGCTTTGCCGGTTTGTTCGAGGGCTCGAAGGATTGTTGGGTTGTTTTTTACTGTGAGGAAGAGTTCGCGTCGTTGGGGTTTTTGTAGGAAGGCAAATAGGGCGGAGATTAGTTCTCGGTCGTCTTTTTCTGCTATGTATTCTAAGAGTTTTTTGGCTTTTTGCATATTTTGGGGGGTGTGGGTTATGGCTTCGGCGATTGTTACGGCGACTAGGTATTTTTGTTCAATGTTGAAGCTTTGGATGACTTGCGGGTTTGTCAATAGTTCGTTGAAGGGTGGGATTTTGTTTGCTAAAAATGATAGTAGTGTTTCTCCTACTCGGCCTAGTTTGCCTTTGGCGATGCTTTCGCGCAGTTGGGAATCTTGGGTTTTGGCGAAGGCGAGGCTGACAAAGCTCCATCCTCTGGGTGTAGCTGGGGGTTCGTAGCCGTTATCGTCAAGGGTGTCTTGGGTGTTTGTTAGAAAATCACTTGGTTTCCACAGCAGATACGCTAGAATGTTTCGTTCCCACTTGTTTGTTCCATATTGTTGGTCCATCCAGTTGGTCCAGTTTTCTATTGTGGGGGCTTGGGTTTGTATGAAGTCGAATCGGTCGCGTAGGGGTTTGGGTATGTTGTTTGAGAGGCTGCTGTGTTCGGATCCGTTTGAGGCGGCAACTACTAGAACTTGTTTGTTTAGGACTACGTCACCGATTTTGTGGTCGCGGACAATTTTGTAGGCGGCTGAGAGCATGTTTGGTCGGCTTTCATTTAAGAATTCATCAAGGAAGAGTAGACCGGCGGTTTGGTTTAATAGTTTTGCTAGGGCGAGGGGTTGGAACATTACATATTGGTTGTTGTTGACTATGCGTGGTAGTCCTGAGAGATCTATGGGGTCTAATGATGTGAGTCGTTTGTCTGCAAAGAGGTAATACTGATCAGGTGATTCAGCTATGTGTTCAATGTCGTTTGGGGTTAGGTTGTCGTAGTCAATGAATTGTTTGTCTAGTTGGTGGGCTTTTTTCTCTGCGTATTTTCGTACTATTGAGGATTTGCCTACTCCGGGTGGGCCGACTAGGTGGGGTGTGATGGCTTCAAGGTCTTCAGTTCGCATTTCATAGGATAGATCGAGGCGTTTTTCAATTGCATCTAAATTCAAATTAGCAACCTCCTTTCGAGTTTGTGGTGGTGTTATTTTTGTTTGTTTTTGTGGTTTGTTGTTGGGGTTGTTTGATTTGTTTATATAGGGTTTGTTTACTCATTTGTTTTGTCTCCTTTTGTTTTGTTTGTGCTTCTGTGGAACTTGGTTGACTGCTAAGGTCGGGTTTGGAAGCTACGCTGGCATTGTTTAGTTTAAAGAAAAGTAGAGTGTACACAGTTGCGTGTTTACAGGAGTGGGTGAATTACTTTTTCAGAATAGTGCCGACAGTGTTGGCACTTTTGAGAATTAGCAATATTGATGTTGGTGAATTGCTTGTGTAAGCTTGGCAAATGGTCTGGTTGTGTGTTTCCCGTGTTTAGTTGTGGGTTTCCCGTGTTTAGTTGTGTGTTTCCCGTGTTTGAATGAGTGTTTCCCGCGCTGTTTCCCGTGTTTCCCGTCTTGTTTTTTGATAAGAAATAGAGTGTATACTAATGATGTGAAAAGGTGTTTCCCGTCTTGTTTCCCGCATTGGGAAGGTCTTAAAGCCGACAAGCTGTCTAAACAGACAAATGTTCCAAATAGGAAGCACACCTCTAATATGCCAGAGTATTTAAGCCAAAAACACCCCAAAAGTCACTTCTGCAATATCACTATAGAAACAAAATTATTCCAAACAGAAACAACATTACCCTGATAGAGCGACAGATAATTAAAGGAAAACTACTTTCACATTACAGGGAAGTTAAATGCGTAACCTTGATGATGTGGAATATTTTGCTTTTACTTCAAAGATGCCGCCTTGGGCTATGGCACTATTGAAGACTACTGGAATTGGTCCTCTGGTTAAAATATCAAATGTAACCCCTGCACAAAGAGAAGCCATCGAAAACGTTGAAGCCTTAATTAACCTCCATAAGACGGACTGTATCAAAGTTCACTACGACCCCAACAGTGAAGAAATCCCCCAGTTTTCCTTAACCCCCAAAGGCAGAAAAACAGCAACAACCCTCAAACAACAAGACGAAGAAACAATAAGAAGAAAAAATAGAAAGAAACAGAATAACACCCAAGAGCAACCAAAATAACAAAAAACATGTGTACCCATAAGTTATGGGGTTTCTGTATAGTTGCCTTTGAGGGGGATATTGTTTTCTTCTACGAGTTTTTGCATTTCGCGGGTGAATAGGCCAAGGCAGCGTTCTTTTTTGCCTTTGCGAGCACAAAGATACGGATTACCCCTAGACATTCTAACTCTAAACCACCAACCCGCACCCACAAGCTCCAACAACAAACCTTCACTACCACCACTACTACTCTGCAGATCAGCCCCAGCTAACCCATCTGATTCACCCTCTATGGTTTCTTGTTGTTCCAAGTCCTCTGTAGATGTTGTTGGTTGGGGTTCGAGAAGGGGCAAAGCAACAGTAGTGGGGGCAGTTGATTGTGTTTCGCTGGTTTGGTCTGGTTGGGGGTTATTGACTGTTTGGCTATCTATGGTTTTGGCAACTTCGATGGCCACCATTTCAGGACGATCAGGCTCAAACCGAGCTGAATTAGCTACCAAGGTTGCTTGCCACTTCAAAAGCTTCTCTCTCAACGTTGCCTCATCATTTTGAGTGGGTACTATGAAAACTGTTGGAAACCCCATTTTCTTGTTTCGCAGGTAATTACTCTCTAAACGATCCCAATGCCTATTTGGATAACACTCAACCTCAACAGCAAAACTACGAGAATAATCCCAACGGGACTGATCAATAAACCCTTTCGCACCCTCCACCTTTGAAGCGGGCAGGGTAGGTGTAACGTAAAGATCAGCCAAACTCTCATCCGTCTCCCCATCATCCACACGCACAATCCAACCATTCAACCAATACACCCTACGCTGCGCCATAATAGTTTGAACATGTTTAACACCCCCGGCCTTCTCACCACGAAAAGTTGTATCTAAGAGCCGTTTGGCTTTCTTGTCACTTAAATCCAGCCTCCAAACCCGCGTACGCACATCATTAGCCTTCAACTCTTTTCTACCATAAGCATAAGCCTCTTCGCGTAGTTGGCGGATGGTTTCTTCTTTGAAGGATAGCCAAGCTTCTCTTTTAGCACTGTCAAAGGAGAGGTTTTTAAGCGCATTAGCAAACCCCACCTCCGTAAGAGTATACGCCTTAGGTTTAGATGGATCATATAGTAGCTGATTTCGCAGGGTTTCTTCATCCACACAACCCCCAAACAATCGAACAGCCAAAAGTATAGTCCACTCCGCAGGAGATATTGGCCAGTCCAAAAACTCTCGCTGTAAAGATTTGTTCTTCACTTGCCCCATTAATTCATCCACATCTACCTTTTCTCCATACGTTTTTAGGCTGTGCAGGATTACCTCTTCAGGCTTACTGGAACCAACTTTGTAGTCAAGGGTTTCTAATACCTGATATTCTCTGTTGCCACAGAAGGGTGTGGAGACAAAGAAGAGGTGTCTGGGTAAGTTCATGAGGGTTTGATAGCCATAGGTTTCGGGGTAAAACTTTTCAAGCACACGGGCGGTGTCTTTTCCTACACGGAAACTGATGATGGTTTCACAGGTCTGCGTGATAGCATCCTGAATATCTTTACGGTACTGCGTAAGGTATTGGCTTGCTAAGGTCATAAAGACCTTAAATTTTCGCAAGGATTGGAGAGTTTCAGGAATGCTCTGAGTGGTGTACCTGTACGCTTCATCCACATATACGTAGAAGGGCACACGCTTCTCTTCAGGTGTATCTTCACGCGACATCCCAGCATTATAGGTAGCGGAGAGGATGAGGCTGCCCAAAAAATTCGCCATATCCGACGTAATCACCCCTTCGGGCAAATCCACAATAATAATTTTCCGCTCATCCATAGCCACTCGAAAATCAAAGCAGCTTTTTTCAGCCATAAAAATCGGCACCAAAATCCGCTCCTGTACAATACGATACAACTTAGTTAAAACCGCCATAGACGCATCTTTGGGCATTTTATCGTACTGTTGTTCCCAAAAAACCCTAACATTACCATCCCGACACTTCGCAGTCAACATTTCACGAAACTCTTCATCCGACAAAATCTTATACAAATCAGGCAACTTTGCATGCTCCTTCTCCATAAGCAGGTAGAGAGCGTTTAGAAGGATCATGTCAAGTCTTGGACCCCACCAGCGTTCATAGATTTTCTCCAAGGTGTCCATGAACATGCGAGCAACCACATCACGCTCACGTGGATCAGAATACTCTAAAAAGTTAATCTGAACCACCCGATTAGCATATTGATCTTGAAAAGCGGACCAAGGATTAATGTAAATAACCCTATCCCACTGCTCAGGCGGAATATGAGTTAAGACAAGGTTGGTGAGATCGCTGTGAGAGTCTATAACCATAAACCCCTCATCATGATCAATGTGTTGCTTTATCATAGAGAGCAAAAACCTTGTTTTACCACACCCCGGAAACCCCATAACCAACGAGTGAATACGATCAGATGCATAAATACCACGTTTCAACTTTTTACCAACTGCAGGATCTATCTCTGCATCAATTCCTAACACATGAAGTCTGTTTTTAATTTCTTTTGGGTTTACGTTTTGACTGCTCACATTAGACGCCTCGATCTGCAAAAACATGTTTTCAGTTTTAAAAAAGCAGAAACATCCAATTATGGATGCGTAGTTTGATAATGGAACAATGCAAAAACCCCCAAAAATTAGAATGCCACAACAAAGACATAATTGTCTATCTGCAAATTAACCAAGAGAAAACACCAATATGCCAACAATGCTGGTTTGAACTTGCGGACGCAAATATTGAGTGGGATGAAAATGGACTTAGGGTTGCAGAAAACAACAATAACCTACATCCAGTTGAGAATAACCTTAAAAAAGGTATTAAAAATAAATTCTCGAAGAGGACATTGGTTATGGGATTAGACCATTGCTCTTTGCCCATTTATAAGTGAATGCCTGAACTGGCTCTATTTGTTGTTGCTGGAATTTTGCAACATCTAACAGATTAATTAGCTCATTTTTTATTTGTACTATTTCGTCTATATTTTGTGTTTTGTCAGTCCACAATTCGATCTCTAATGAATGATTATCATATTTTTTACTTTGATTTCCCACCGGGTTCTCTACTTCTATACTTTCAATATAGCATTTGAACTGTATGTTATGTAGTGATTTTTCTTTTGTATTTTCCATATACGAGAACATACCCTTCTTGATGACCTTGAGGAAGCATTCCATTCCCATTTCTTCAAGCCATTTTTTTGATGTCTCGAGTTTGCCTTCGTGCCAGATCATGCCCCCGAAAGGTTCCTTGCAGTAAAACCCTTGAGCGGTAGGCTCAATTTCTACATTATATATGGTTGTTTCTTCTTTAAGGGGCTTTTTTGACTCTCGTATACGAATAGAACGATTTTTATTTAACCAATCAGTCGCGTCTACATATTTAGGTTTGTAATAATGATCTATATATTCATATTCTGGGTTGAAACAATCTTCACTCTTTTTTTGATCGTCTTCGAATATTTTTGATAACTCGTTGAATTTCTCTTGGGATATATCAATCCTAAATTCAAAGACCTGTGGTAATTTTTGTGGCAGATTCAGTCGATTCTCAAGAAAATCGCTGATAATCTGAGGCGTTTTTTCAAGTTTTTCTACAGCGATTAAAAACATCTTTTTTTCAGGAGTAGGCTTTTCTTCTTTTGATGTTAAAAAATATTCTAATTGGTTTTTTGAAATTCCTTGCTCCTTAAAAGGGCATGCCTTCCTATCAATACAATCTCCTGCGTTGCCAAATCCACCACAATATGAGAAACCTGCCGCTCCGTTCAATATGCAATCTTCACAATAGTTTTTATCGTGAATTGATCTAACAAATGCTATACCAAGTGTACGTATTCCTAAACTATTACAGCAAACAGTCTCAGCATAATGGGATGCAGGTACAGAATATACAATAACGGCCAATTTACTGGGCTTTATCACATTTTCTTGAAGAAACTCATTCATTTTTACGCCGTCATATTTATGATCCCTTTTTACTCTAACATATCCCGAATCTGGGCCATCATTCCCGCCATCTCCTTTTCGGTAAATATATCTGCTTGTAATGGCTGTATAATCCTGAAGGGCTATGTCAACGCAGATTTTATGTATGTAAGGCCATGTATCAAAGGCACCAAAAACGGCAACACATCTTTCTTGATTGCCTAGTAATATTGAACGTATATCCTGAAGTTTTTCGTCATTGATGTAGTTGTACCGTTGTTTAGTATATTCAGACATGAAGCAAGAAACATTGCTGTGTAAAATATTAATGTGTTGTAATGATGTAGTGACTCATGCACATAATAATTTAGAATATTGTGTTTGTCTTTATTTGCGCTAAAAGACCTTGGCCAAAACTACTCTTGTTAGTTTGGATGGTGCAGATGCTGTGGATGAGTGCATTTGGAAAACATATATATTCTTAATTGCACTCAAAGTTTTTATGCATCCGTGTTCGAATTTAGCCCCTTGCATGAGTGCATAGGGTTCTAAAACTAAGAATCTTAGTTGTGATACGGAAAGCCATATAAATTGCGTCTACGTGTTTGTTTGCGCATCAGAGGTATAGAAATGAACGGACTGTTAGTTGCGGAAGAGTGGTTAGATGTTTTTCCTGCATTGGATAATTCCACTCGTTTTAACATACTGATTTATCTATCCAATGAGGGTTCAAAATCAGTCACAGATGTGTGTGAAGCGTTCAATCTGCAACAATCTAGTACACACCATCACTTAGCGAAGCTATTGGATGTCCGACTCATAGATAATTCATACCAAACCCCAAAAGTGTCAACAGAACCATCTTCGTTCTATAGTATAACTGAACGTGGAAAGAAAATTCTTGAACTTTTGTTAACGAACAATAACTTGTCCTAATTTTTCATTTTTAACACTTATTATCCCAACTATGCCTGTTTATTTAACATGTATTCGATAGTTTAATTTGGAGTAGTCTGGAATTGAAATTCCTCCCTGTGAATATTAATAAGGGGTAAACTAAAGTGCAAGCAACTTACAGTTCAGCAGACCATATAACAATGCAATGAGTTTTTCCAAACTACGGAATATGAGCACCCGGTTCTATTAAAATAGGTTAAGCGGTAAATTTAGACAATATATTTGCAGTGCGCTTGTATCTTTCTTGTGATATCTCCGTATATTCCTCTTGGAATTTTTCTACATCTTCATGGGAATTAAGCATCCAATAATAGTAACAATGATTGTCAATTGTCTTTAACAGGTTAAACGGGGGAGTGTTTTTTAAATTATCAGGTTTCCCAAGAATCATGCAATACCCAGGTTTTTTTCTTAATTTTTCACTCCCTGAAAATGCCTTCAGATAAGCTTGACCATAGAAAAGAGTGTTGTGTGTATCTATATTTGCACCTTTATTAACATATTTAAAATCCCCATAGGCAATTGCGCAGGTTGTCATTATAGGAGAGACCTTTTTTTGAGGATTTATCAAAGAACGGTTTATTTGATGAATAAGCGTAAGAATTAATTGTAAATCCCTTGTGATGTCGTCTTTCACATTGCCATTGTCAACAAATATTACGGCACAATCTGAGACAACTATGCTGCTTATGGATACTTTTTTAAAAGAATCGTCAGCACCCTTTTGTTTGTTTATTCGAAGAACTTCATCAGATACTGTATCGTAAAAGTTGTATAAAGCTTCTTTAGCCAAAGACATGTCCTTCATCATCATTTGCTTAAAACCAGACATATCTAAGAAAGCCACCCAAGTGTTTCCTTTAAACGATCGTGGCATAACAGTTTTCTCCCAATCCGAGTGTACAATTATTAAGGTACGTATTTAGTTTTTGTTTAGACAATTGTTAAGCATCATACCAAAAAAATTATTGCATTATTTAACTTATGATAGTTGCCCAGTTACAAATATAGCGGCAATAGTAAGTCTATTTCACTTGATATTGTGTTTTTTAGTGTAAAAAACAATATGGGCGAAGATTATCAACAAAAACATTATGAACTCATAAATAAGATGCGTGTAAAATAATTCTGAACGACACAAATACTCGCGTTATGAACAATGTTTATTATGTTGTTAAGTGTACTTAACCGATCAGTGTTAAATATGAATCCTCAGAGTCAAAACCGTGATTTTGAGGAGCAGATATGTACTCAAGCACCTCAAGCTCGGCCAGAGCACCATTCTTTATCTCGTTCAGTTCTCTTTCGCAGGCTATAATATTTAAAATCTTAAAAACCTAAAATCCCGTGTGTGTAACTATGTTTTTTGAGGGATGTTAAAGGCGTCTAT
>Ga0123353_10016015_pt1 | contig 10935 bp, 10 predicted proteins | sample TergutLab28metaG_3_FD_92763 | JGI IMG/M metagenome (GOLD analysis project Ga0123353, IMG submission 92763) | Labiotermes labralis P3 segment gut microbial communities from Petit-Saut dam, French Guiana - Lab288 P3 | ecosystem: Host-associated > Arthropoda: Insects > Digestive system > Gut ... | reverse complement strand
GCGCCGGTGAGCCTGATCCCAATAGGAAAGTTTGCCATAGCTACGCTTGTCGGCGTGCCGATCTGCTTTTTGATTACGAATTACACCATTCAGAAGATTCCGTTTCTGCGGAAGCTGTATGCTTAAGAAACCGCGAATTGTGTCACCTCTGTTCAACCCGAATCATTTCGTTTGTCCAGCACCGCTAGAATCGCAACAGGTCGCTGAACCGCGAAAATAAATGTCGCCCCAAAAAAGCCCTGGTAAAACCGGAAAAACAAGCAAAGTACCGAAAATGCGCCCCCCGCAACGGCGTCACGCCCTTGCCGTCTGCAGAGTAGGATCCATCCATATAAGCCCCACCCGCCCGCGTGACGCCGACCCGCTGCACTGCTCGCTGCGATCCATCAATCGGGACCTCCCGGGTAGCTATTTAAGCTTTTCTATTTGCACCAGTTGCTTGCGAAAACAAGCGAATGAACGGATTTAGAGAGAATAAGAGATCAGAAACGAATCAAAGCGTCATAAGATGCTATATCCACCCGGAGTTACAAGATTTCAAGATGCATCCGAAATTCCGTAAAAAATGGCAGCAGTGTACGAATCTCTTCATAACAATCTGTAAATACTTTAAATTCCTCAATCTTTCCGCAGAAAATCGTATAGAATTCGTACATTACTCAACATTTGAACGGAAAACGACGGTACTTTCCTAAAACGGCGTTAGTATCCAATAATTCAACCCATATATCTGTTGACAGGTTAGCGGTTCTGTGATAATATCATCATACTAGTTAGGCAGGGAAGAAAGCTTACATACTCTCAGGCACTTACCGACAGGAAATAAACTGCTTATGAGTACAAGACGCATCATCGGGACTAAAACAAAATGTGATTTGGTAGTAGACGATATCCTATCAATGATTTGTAAAGGGGAGTATTCTGAGGGCGAGAAACTCCCTTCAGAGAAGTATTTTACCGAGTTTTATGGTGTGAGCAGGGTAACCATCAGGGAAAGCATCAAAAAGCTCAGTGTGTTGGGCGTTATTGACGTTGTCCAAGGCGAGGGCACCTATGTTAAACAGATCGACATGGGTGTTTTGTTGAAGCCTTTATACTCCGTCTTTGCACTCAATGAGCTGAACATAAATCAACTTTTTACAGCGCGTAAGTTTATTGAGTCAGGTATGGCGCGCCTTGCTGCAGTCAACAGAACTCCTGATGATGTAATCAAAATGAACGAGTTGCTAGACGAGATGGGGTCTGCGATCAATGACACAGATACCGACCGTTTTTACTTGTTAGATATCAAGTTTCATGTGCTTATTGCCGGCATTTCCGGCAATAGGCTCCTTAGGGCGACTTACGACGCCTTATATGATATCCTGACGAGCTATATCAAAACCAGCAACTCTTATAGAAGCATTGTTATTCGCTCATATGAGCAGCATAAACAGATCGTGAGCGCAATAGTAAGCCAAGACGAGTTTGGCGCCGGTGCAGAAATGGAAAGCCATATAGAGAGCGTGATGATATCGCTCATCGAGCATGTCGGCAACCAGCAGGCTGACATATGAAAACCGGATGACGATCAAAACGTACCAGCCACCATAAACCATATAGCGATCATTATACCGACACGGCTCTCGTCCCCGTCATATACATTGACTAAGTCGCGACCGTGTCGCGCGTTTGTATACTTTCAGAATAGATAGCGTTTCGGATGCTCGGATGATACGGATTTTATTAAAAACAGTATCTGGAAACCATTTCTAATCTGGGATTATAAATTATTTAATTATGAGGAGGAAGTAATGAAAAAAACGCTGGTAGTAATACTCTGTCTGTTTTTGCTGCTTTCAATAGTCGCATGCGGCAGAAACTCGGAGGACGGCTCGTCCGGAAGCTCGGATGAACATCCGGAAGTCATCAGGATAGGTGTTTATTTCCCATTTACAGGGGGATCGGCAACAATGGGCCATGCATCATGGAACGGCGCCAAGATGGCCTTTGACAACCACAACGCAGCAGGCGGGATAAAGTCCATGGGCGGTGCGCAGATTGAGTTTGTTCTTGCGGATACGACCAGTGTCGTCGATGTCGGCGTCACCGAGGTCGAGAGGCTGATTGTAAGGGAGAATGTAGACATCTTATTTGGCGCCTATAATAGCGCCGTCGGCGCCGCAACAGCGCCAATCGCTGACCGCTACGGAATTCCCCTGCTATTGGTTTCCTCCAATGTCGACACGATCATGGAGAACGACTACACTTATGTTTTCCGCGCGAATTACCCAAACTCCACGTCTGCAGAGACACAAATCGAGTATCTCCAAGCGATAAGCCAGGTGAGGGGCACTCCACTAAACAGTGTGTTCATTGTTTTTGAGAACTCTGACTTTGGCGCTGGAATGGCTAGCAACATGGATACCTTTGCAAGAGCTGCAGGTCTGAATGTCCTGGGATATGAGGGTTTCACTACTAACGCCCCCGACTTGAGCAGCATTGTTTTGAAAGTCAAGGAGGCAAATCCTGATATCGTTTTGGCAGTTATGTACATCAACGACTCCGTGCTGTTCACGACACAGATGTACGAACTTGACTGCACTGTTCCATTGTTCGGTGTTGGCGGTGGCTTTACGATCCATGACTTTATCGAGAAAACCGGCAGGCTTTCCCAGGGCGTGATGGCGACCGCGGGCTTCAGCTATGACTTGATTGCCCAGAAGCCCCCGATTTCCAGGCAGCTCTATGACCAGTTCGCGAGAGATTATGCCCCCGAGCCCGGTGTGCAGGTCGATGACCATGCCGCCGCCGGCTACACTAATGCGGCAGTCTTGATCCGCGTTCTGGAGGATGCCGGCAGCCTTGATCCGGATGCAATTGTTGAAGCGTTCCGCAATCTGAACATAACGGATCCTAATGACCCCGTCCTCGCGTTCCAGGCATGGGAAGGCGTTGTTTTTGGGCAGCTGCGCAACATGCGCAACCAGAACACTTTAGCAAAAAACGTTGTCGTCCAGGTTATTGACGGAGAGTACAGGATGGTTGGCCCTGTGAGTGTTTTCGAGGGTGGGAACACCCCGGCGATTTGGCCGCTTCCTCCTTGGGCGGAGCGAATAAATTAGTGGGCTGATACTTGTATCGGTTGCAGCTTTAGTGTATGATATCTGACAGGTAGGCCAGGTGGACGGCTCGACTCATTCTTCGTGCCTGGCGGATGACTGACTGACGGTTTTTGTCCGCTTAAACACGCATAACGCACGCAATAAAACATGATGTTTAAGCGGACTAACACTGCGCGAAGCGCAGTGCGTCGCGTTGCGGCGGGAACTTGCAGCGCGCATTTCTTTTCGGCGCCGGGCTGCGGGCGAAGCCTTGCATCCCCTCTCCTGCGGCTCGCTTCGTGTGCAGCGCAAGCCGTTTGCATCCAATGTGAAAGGTATGGTTTTTTATGGCTCTGTTACAAGCGTCCATTAACGGTTTGTTTGTGGGCGGCGTCTATGCGATTATTTCAGCAGGATTTTGCCTTGTTTTTGGTGTAATGAAGCTTGTGAACTTTGCTCATGGGGATTTCATGATGGCTGCGATGTATGCCGTATTATACATCCTCCTCGGAACTTCAGCGAATCCATATATTGTCATCCCGTTTATCGCTGTTGCATTTTTCTTTGTAGGGTATGTTTTCCAGCGCCTGTTTATTAATGGGATATTAAAACGGGAACGCAATGTCGACTCCCCGAATATACGTCTTTTCACGATAGGAGTCTCCTTTTTTCTTAGTAACCTTGCTCTCCTTATCTTCAGCGCAAATCCGAGAAACATTGTGACCGCATACACAGGGCAAACCTTCAAGGTTGCTCAGCTTTTGATATCCCAGCCAAGGTTTTATGCGTTTTTGATTGCGATTGTATGTACTGTCGCGCTTTATATGATACTGTTCCGCACAGAGATGGGGCGGGCGCTGCGCGCAATTTCGCAAAACCGATTCACAGCGCTCCTGATGGGAATAAACGTCCAGAGGCTTTACTGCATCGCCTTTGGTATTGGTATCGGGCTTGTTGCCATCTCAGCGAACATCCTGATCCCGTTTTATTACGTGTTCCCCACCCTGGCTTCGGTTTTTGGAGTCAAGGCGTTCATTATCGTGGTCATGGGGGGCTTAGGAAATATCACCGGGTCGCTGCTGGCAGGCCTGCTTGTAGGCATCCTGGAAGCTGTGCTTGGCTTCCTTCTGGGTCCGACAACAGCTGAAATGCTGATTTTTATAGCGTTTATCCTGACAATGCTGCTCAGGCCCAACGGCTTGCTGTCGAAGGGTAAGACCTGGTAAGGCCCCGCTTATATTGGGAGGACAGAATTTGGACAGCGTTTTACGCAGTATTAAGAAAAATGTTAACTTAGGCTTCGTGCTCTTGTTTGTAGCACTTACCCTTGTTCCGATCCTGGTGACAGATAACTATCTGCTACAGTCTTTTATTATCGTATTGTTCTACGCATACCTTGCGAGTTCATGGAACATTATTGGAGGGTTTGCCGGGCATATGTCGATGGGCCATGCAGCCTATGTAGGTATCGGGGCATATGTTTCCACGGTGCTCTTCATGCAGTTTGGCGTCACGCCATGGTTTGGCATGATCGCCGGGGGACTGGTTTCCGCAACGCTGGGCGTGATCGTGGGCTTCCCGACATTCAGGCTGCGTGGGGTTTATTATACCCTTTCGACAATGGCGTTTGTTAACATTATCAGGCTCTACTTCCTTGCAAATGATACGATATTTGGGTTGACGACTGGCGGCCCCCTGGGCATCAAGGTCAGGTGGGGCGGCGGGAGCCTTATTGATATGCAGTTTTTGGATAAGAGGAACTACGCATTCATCATAATTGGGATGCTCGCAGTTGTGATGCTGGTTTCGGCTCATATAAAGAAATCGAGGACCGGGTACTATTTGGCCGCCATCACCACAAACCAGCACGCAGCCGCGTCGCTGGGGGTCAACACTACCTATTACAAGCTCAAGGCACAGTTTCTCAGCTGCTTTTTCACAGCCATTGGGGGCGCTTTTTATGCACAACTGATCCTTTTCATCGACCCGTCCCGGCTCATGGGTTTCGAGTTGTCCCTCGAAATAGCGGTGATCGCGTTAGTAGGCGGGGCTTCCACTGTTTTCGGGCCGGTGTTGGGCGCGTTTATCCTGGTGCCGATAAACGAATGGTGCCGCATTGTCCTTGGTACCCGGATGTCCGGGCTTGCCATGGTGATATATAGCCTTGTGTTAATGTGCGTCGTGTACTATCTAAACAGAGGTTTACTGGACGGCATAAAAAGGCTGTTTCCCTTGGTATCTAAGATATTACGCATACAAGGTGGAGAAAAAACTTGAGCGAACAAAAAGTGATTTTACAGACAAAGGATATCGTCAAGAAGTTTGGCGGCCTTGTTGCCGTGAATAAGGCGAGCATCGAAATCAGAGAAGGTGAGATAGTTGGACTCATCGGGCCAAACGGCGCAGGAAAGACAACACTGTTCAACGTTATTTCCGGTGCATTCCGCCCAACTTCAGGAGAGGTCGTCTTCTGTGGCAAGAACATCACCAGGCTTAAGCTGCACCAGATCTGCCGCCTCGGCATCGGGCGCACTTTTCAGATAGTCCAGCCCTTCGTAAACATGACTGTTCTGGAGAACACGATGGTGGGTGCATTTAAGGACACAAGGAATGTGAATCATGCGAGGGAGAAATCAGAGGAAATCCTTAACTTTGTGGGGCTGGGAGACCGGATGCACACAAAGGGTAATGAGCTAGGGATCCAGTTCCTCAAGCGCATGGAGGTTGCCCAGGCGCTTGCGACAAATCCAAAGCTGCTGCTGCTCGACGAGGTGATGGCCGGGCTCAACCCTGCTGATAGTGCGGAGATAATCGAGCTTGTGCAAAAAATCCTGGAGTCCGGCGTAACGATACTTCTCATAGAACATATTATGAAAGCCGTTATGGCGCTTTCACACCGTGTTTATGTACTTAACCAGGGTGCGATAGTCGCCCATGGCGAGCCGGAGGATGTTGTAAAAGATCCTGAGGTGATCAGGTCGTACTTGGGGGAGAAGAAGTTTGCTTAGTGTAAGGAACATTGCCGTCAATTATGGTGCGTTTCTCGCATTGACCGACGTCAGCCTGGAAGTCGGCGAGGGCGAGATAGTCGCTGTGCTGGGAAGCAACGGCGCTGGAAAGACGACCACGCTAAATACCATATGCGGGCTTACGACGCTAAAAAGCGGCACAATCTGCTTTGAAGGTAAAGAAATCCAGAGTATGCCGGCCCATGAGCGCGTGAGCTTGGGGATCGTCCAGGTTCCTGAAGAACGCAAGCTTTTCCCTGACATGTCTGTGCATGAAAACCTGCTGATTGGATCGTATTGCAAGAAAGCGCGGGCGCACAGGAAAGAGAACCTGGAAATGTGCCATGAGTTGTTCCCGAAGCTTTATGAGCGCCGCCATCAGCATGCAGGCTCGCTTTCAGGAGGCGAACAGCAGATGTGCGCCATTGCCCGCGGCTTAATGTCGGTTCCGAAGCTTCTGATCATGGATGAGCCTTCGCTTGGTCTTGCGCCGATAATCGTCACGCAGATTTTCGACCTTATCCAGAGGATAAATAAGGAACTAAAGACCACGATCCTGCTTGTTGAGCAAAACGTCCTGGCGACGCTTGAAATTGCCAACAGGGGATATGTGATAGAAACAGGGCAAACGGTCCTGTCAGGGACCGCAGAGCAACTGCATAGCAATGATGAGCTAAGGAGGGCGTATCTGGGTATTTGATGGTGTGACTTTTATGCGAGTTTAGGCTATGGAAGGCATGCCTGGGTATTTGAGGGCATACTCGCTGTGCGAGTTGAGCTAAGGAGTAAATTGCTGTGGACAAAATCGAAAGAGTAGTGGCGGCGCTGACCGGTAAGACGCCGGACATGGTCCCATATATTTACAACACGGTCATGCGTAGCGTGCAGGAGCAGATCGTTGGGCGGGCAATTACCGATCCCACGGTCGACGGCATGAACATAACTGGATGGCTGGGACCTCCGGGCGAAAAGGCGGAGATCATACCGTCCCTCAGCGCGATACCGGATGTAGCCTTGAGGCTTGGGATGGACGCGATCGAAATACAGGTGCTGCCCCCTATTTTTTGCGATTACTCAATCCAGGGAAGTGATAAATTCGTCACATCGGGGCTCATCGACAGCGAAGGGGCTTATCTCAAGGCGTGCTCCTCTATGCCCGATCCCGACGACGAGAAACTGCTTCGAACCATTGAAGGCATGATCAGTATGTATAAGGGCGATTTGGCGATGGGTGCCCGTGTCCGGCTGGGCGCATCGCCATGCATATTGAGCATGGGCCTTGAAAACCTCGCGGTTTTATATGCTGAAGAGGATGAAACCCTGCAAAACACCATTGAGATGTACACTGATTGGAGCCGCCGGATGAACAAGAACCTGAGCGAGCTGGATTTTGACTTCTTCTGGTGCTTTGACGATATCGCTTTTTCTTCGAGCATGCTTATATCGCCCGCTATGTTCCGTGAACTGTTCAAGACACCTATGAAAAAAGCGGCGGACGCAATCAGGCAACCGCTTATTTTTCACAGCGACGGGAACTACCAGCAAGTGCTCGACGACATCATAGAGATCGGCGCCGACGGCATACACCCGATAGAGATCTCGTCTATGGACTCTCGCTGGCTCAAGGAAAACTATGGCCACATGCTCTGCCTTGTTGGAAATATCGACATAGACTTTACCTTGTCTTCCGGCACTCCGGAACAAGTGGACGCAGAGGTGCTGGAACGGATTGGACTGTTTGGCCCCGGCGGCAGATATATCATTTCCGACTCTAACAGCATTCCAGGCTTCTGTAAAGCAGAAAATGTCATCGCAATGGCGCAGGCTGTAGAAAAGTACAGGCGGATATACTGACGTGAGGCTCCACCCCATCGCGCAAGTTTGGCGCTTGACATACAGCCGCAGATAGAGCGTCATGGTAATGAATAGCCATCAACCATTACCCAGCCCTTGGAGCAAAAGCGTTAACGCAAGGTTTAAACGAAGGGCGGGGAGTAAGAGAACCGTGTGACTTAGCCTCGTTAACTTGAGTTTTCCTTTGTCGCGGTATCCATGTCTATTGGCTTGATTGCGGTTTTCAGAGAAAAACTGAACAAGCAAAGCAAGCTCATAAAGACCATGTCCTCAAACGCGTTCTCGGTTTATGCTTACCACACGCCGATCATAATAGCGTTGACGATGTTGTTTGCGCCGGTGAGCCTGATCCCAATAGGAAAGTTTGCCATAGCTACGCTTGTCGGCGTGCCGATCTGCTTTTTGTTTACGAACTATACAATTCAAAAGATTCCGTTTCTGCGGAAGCTATATGCGTAAGAAACACAAGGCAAGACAGGGGACGGGCTTGTCTTACGAAATCTCATAAATCCCCTCAAGATCGACTAGGGTTGCACCGGTTTGAGCGGCGTTGTTTATTAGTCCATTATCGAAGCCGCTTTTTGAGAACAGCATATATGCTGCATCAGAGTATCGCGCAAAAAGTGTGCTCTTCCTTTGAAGATCTGTCAAGACTTCATTTCGAATCTTTGAAGATGACCATTTACACTCTCCAAAAATCGCCTTGTCGCCTGCATCAGCGAGAATATCTATTTCTTCTTGCGTTTTCGATATGGGATTTGATCCCCACCAGCGACCAACGCCATCAAACATAAATGGAAGCGCATAAGTACCGTTGACCCGCTTCAAATACTCACGGCAGGCATCTTCAAAAATGTGTCCAATATATGTTGGCAAAGCCGGCTTAATTCGTTCTTCAAGAATCCGTCGCCCCAACCCGGATTCTATGTTTGTTACGTTCTGGGGAATGAAACGATACCAGAACCTAAACATGTTATCACGCAGAATATAAAAGCCGTTGCGCTCAGTCTTAACGCTATAGGGAAACTCCTTCTGAACAATATGGAGATCCAACAGTGATTTCAGGTATTTTGAGCACTTTTTGTTTTCTTCGCCGGACTTTGTAGATATCTCGTTCAACCTTGTTGCACCATTTGCTACTGACGCAATAAGAGTGTTGTATACTGCAGGTTCTCGGAGTTCTTGCTTAAGCAGGTTCTCCGGCTCCTCATATAAGACGCCTGTGTTTTTGAGGAATGACTCATAGATAGCTTCCATGATGCTGTTTTGTCCAGTCAGCGCATTGAGATATTGAGGGATACCGCCGCAAACCGCATACGTCAACATTTTATCTTCATATGTTACATCAGGGAAGAACTTTCCGGCGTCATAATAATCGAATGGCTCTATGTGAAATTGTGCAGTCCTGCGCCCATACAAAGGGCTTTTGTAGCCTAATATCTGATTTTGCATGAAACTCATTGATGAACCGCATAAAATTAGAAATATATTCGTTGATTTGAATCCGGTGTCGATATGTTTTTGAAAAATGGACGAAATTGAAGGGTTGCCTGTCGCCAGATAGGGGTACTCGTCTATAGCCAGAACTATGCGTTTCTTTTCTGCCTGTTTAGTGATGTATGTAAACGCTTTGTCCCATGAATCGAAGCTATCAAGAATGGATGATGCGTCAGGGAAGCGTTCTAGGACTTTTTCTGAAAAATCCTTAAGTGCTGCTTTATCGTTTCGTTCTATGGAAATATAGAAAATGCTGTCTTTGTTTTTAATGAACTCAGAAATCAGTGCAGTCTTTCCAACTCTACGTCTCCCGTATATGACAATGAAGCTGAAACCCTCCTTATCATACAGTCTATTTAGCTCTGCGAGCTCGTGATGGCGTCCAATAAACATACGGCTTCATGCTCCTTTTCACAATTCAACTCGCGCGTAGACTACCCGTGAGTTGATTGTATCATGCGGTGCTTTTTTTGTAAAGAGTAAAAACATAATGCTGTAATGCCGCTTAACTTTGTATAAGCCCTTGACATAGAAGCCTCTGAATTGTTGACAAATTTACGCCTGTCTGATACAATTCAAATCGTGAAAATCTGGGGGTGGATCCGGCCTGGTGGTCGGCCCGGGCTTCAAATCCGGTCGTGAGGCGGTGAAGGTCGTCTCAGGTGTGTTCGATTCGCACACATCCCCGCCAATTAACGGCTCTGAAGAGCCGGAATCAATAGTGAATAGTGAATAGTGAATAGTGAATAGTGAATAGTGAATAGTCTGCAATAATTGATTGGGCGAAGATTTCTCACAAGCCGTTATTTTTGTTATTCACCATTCACTATTCACTGCTATCATAAAGTGAGGCGAAGCCCATGAAGCATATCGTATTGGGTACGGCCGGGCATGTAGATCACGGCAAGACCACGTTGGTCCATTGTATCACCGGCCACAATACGGACAGGCTGAAAGAAGAGATCTCCCGGGGCATAACTATCGAGTTGGGTTTTGCCCCTTTCACACTGCCGAACGGACAGCGGGTCGGGGTCGTGGACGTGCCGGGCCATGAGCGTTTTGTTAAGAACATGCTTGCCGGCGCAACCGGCATCGACTTATTCATGCTGATAATTGCCGCCGACGAAGGCGTGATGCCGCAGACGCGCGAGCATATTGACATTCTGCGGCTGCTTGGCGTTGACCGCGGGGTCGTCGTCCTGACCAAGATCGACGCAGTGGACGAAGAATGGCTTGAGCTGGTCCGTGAAGACGTCAGCGATTATCTGAGCGGCGGGCCGTTTGGCGGCGCGCCTATCGTTGAGGTTTCTTCCATAACCCGCAAAGGCATCCCCGAGCTGCTGGAAGCCGTCTGCGAGCTTTGCGCGCAGCTTCCCGAACGCTCGTCGGTCGGAGTCGTCAGGCTCGCCGTCGACCGTGTTTTTACGATGTCCGGATTCGGGACTGTCGTCACGGGGACATTATGGAACGGCGTCATAAAGCAGGGCGACATT
>Ga0123353_10016014_pt1 | contig 10936 bp, 5 predicted proteins | sample TergutLab28metaG_3_FD_92763 | JGI IMG/M metagenome (GOLD analysis project Ga0123353, IMG submission 92763) | Labiotermes labralis P3 segment gut microbial communities from Petit-Saut dam, French Guiana - Lab288 P3 | ecosystem: Host-associated > Arthropoda: Insects > Digestive system > Gut ... | reverse complement strand
ATTCTCCGGGTTTTCATTGTTTTGTACTCCTGTTTCATAATTTTGTTTACGCTTATATGACGGAGGACCTGGCAATAAAGTTCCGTGAATATGTATAATATTTTTATTTTTTTCTGTTCAATATAGCTAGTTTACATAATGTTGCGCCTGGGCGTTCCATAACTCGCTGTACAGGCTGTCTTCGTCAGCCAGCAGTTCATCATGCTCGCCTCTTTGCACTACGTGCCCGCTGTCAAAAACGGCGATATCATGGCAGAAGCGGCAGGATGAGAGGCGATGCGATATAAACACTGCGGTTTTACTGCCGATAGTTTCATCAAAAGTCGAATAAACCTCGTACTCTGCAATAGGGTCAAGCGCGGCAGTCGGCTCGTCGAGGATTACAAACGGCGCATCCCTGTAAAGCGCTCGCGCAAGCGCTACTTTCTGAGCCTCACCGCCTGATATCTGCGTGCCTTCTTCGTCGAATGATTTGTAGAGAATTGTGTCAAGCCCGTCCGGCATGGTCGAAAGCCTCTGTGAAAAACCTGCGCCCTCAAGGCATTCCATCACACGCTCCTTAGAGTATTCCGCGCTTGTTGCGACATTTGCGCCTACTTGAAACGGGAAAAGGCAATAATCCTGGAACACTACTGAAAACAGCTCAGTGTACTTTAAGTAGTCATACTCCTTGATATTGACGCCGTCGAGCAGTATCTCACCCTCCGTCGGATCGTAAAGCCGGCAGAGCAGCTTTATCATCGTCGTTTTGCCGCTGCCGTTTCTACCAACTACAGCAAGCCTTTCCCCTGCGTTGAAAGTGAGATTCAAATCCTTGAGAGCGTAATCCTCTGTACCGGGGTAGCGGAAAGAGACACCTTTGAACTCGACTCTGTAGCAATGGCCCTCAGGCGGCGGGACAGGCTTCGTACCCTTGGCAAGCAAGTCCGGCAATGCAAGGTATTCCCGCATCGGCTTTATGAACATCGTGTTATTGAACAACTGTCCGAGCACTATGATAAGCGTCCCTATAGCCATGGCGAAAATAGTGACAGCGCCGACGCTCTGGACGATAGCGCCTACCATCACATCGCCGCCAAGCGCTCCGTATCCCGCTATGAGATAGTATCCGCCGCCGAGCACTGCAAGCAATGCCAGCATTACCCCGTTGACCCTGCCGTTGTAGAAAAAGAACGAAGACCATTTTTTCATGTCAAAGCTGATGTTAAAAATGTTCAAAAGCGCTGCGCTCTGATCATAGAGCCTTATGTCCTTCGCCGCCTGATCCACCTTGACATAGTTGTGATAGAACTGTGCGGCGGTATTTGCCTTAGCGTTTTCCTCGTAGAGCTGCTTAAGCTTATATTGTATTCTCGACTGCAAGTACAGCGCAAACAGGACACCGACAATGAAAAATCCAAATAGCGCCCAAACAGGCCAGCGTACATCACCGTGGACGCGCATCGCAAAAGGCCCGTTTAGCATCATCCATGCGAATACCAGCGAGAAAAGCTGCTGCGCCGCCTCAGTTGAATAATTATATATATTTAGCAAACCCAGGCCATTGCCTCTTGCTTGTGTATCCATCCGGGCGAGGACTTCGCTGACATTACTGTCCTCTGCATGGGCGTAGTCCATTTTTACGAAGCGCTCAGACTGCATCATCCTTATTTTCTGGTATGCAAACTCCCAGTCGGAGACCGACGCTACTTCGCGTGTCAGGAAAGCTCTTATGGTTGATAGGAGAAAAGTGGCGGCAACTGTGATAGAAACGAAGATTATTATCGTTTGAACATCGCGCGCTCCGTCAAGCTCGTTGAGAATCCGCGCAGAGAAGAACAGCACCACCATCGGCTGCGCCGCAATGCATAACGCACGAAACAGCATCAACGGCAGGTATGTCGGGGTCAACCTTCCTACGACTTTGTATCCATACCATAAAAGGCTCAATCTCTCGCGAAAGGAGATGTTTTCGTGATTGTCCGTCATGACGCTTTCTCCTCTCCGTAAAATTCTTGCTTCCCGTTTGATTCCCGGTAGTAGCTCGCTTGTATTTCAAACATATTTGCATAAATCCCGCCAAGCGCTATTAATTCATCGTGCGAACCCTGCTCAGCAATGATGTTGCCGTCGATCAGCAGTATGCGGTCGCAGAAACGTGTGCTCGCAAGCCGGTGGGATATATAAACAGACGTTTTGCCCTCGGTCAGCTCCGCATATTTCTGATACACCTCGTTTTCGGCAATCGGGTCGAGTGCTGCCGTAGGCTCGTCAAGCAAAATGACCGGTGCGTCTTTATACAGTGCTCTCGACATTGCGAGCTTCTGCTTCTCTCCTCCCGAGAGCTCTGTCGCGTCCTGATGAACGGAACGTACCAGCATGGTTTCTTCTTTTTCGGGCAAGGTTTCTGTTTTTTCAATCAAGCCCGTCAGCTCAAGGCAGTGTCGTACTTTTTCACGGTCAGTCTGCTCGGGCGGCCGCTGTGATATATTCTCCGCTATGGATGCAGAAAGCATATGGATGTCTTGGAATACGGCTGAGAAGAGGGTGTAATACTCGTCTCTATTATAAGCATTTACCGGTTTGTCATTTAACAGGACAGTCCCCTCGGTCGGTGTATACAGGGAGCAAATAAGTTTAACTAGCGTCGTTTTCCCTGCGCCGTTAGCGCCGACAATGGCTATCCGCTCACCTGCCCGGATTTTTAGGTCAATATCTTTCAGAGCCGGTTTCTCTGCTTTTGGATATGTATATCCGACGCCTCTGAGCTCTATTGACGGGGGAAGGTCTTTACCGGCCGGAAGAGGTATGCCGGGACCTGTATTCATGCGGTCGGGATAATCCTGCATTGCCTGGATGTCAGTCATTTCTATACTGGCTTTGCTAAGGTCGCTCGCTGCGGTCAGAATGCCGGAAATCCAGCCGGCAAGCCCGCCGATGGCAGCGAATACGAGCACAAACTCACCTAGCGTCATCTGACCGCCAAGCACCAGCCATATCAAAAAGGCATACGCCGCACCGTCGCGTAAAAGAATCATAAGCGCATCGGTCAACCCTGCGTGCATATCCTTGCTCAGTAGCTTGCGATGCGATTTGCGGTAAGCGCCGAACTGCGTCTTGTACAATCCAAGAAGCCACTCGAATGCCCCATACAGTCTTACGTCTTTTGCCGCGCCGGGTTCGCGCAGCGTCTTGCTGAGCGCATCGAGCTTTTTATACAGCTTGCTCCTTTCGTCCCTGGTCGCTTCAAGATATTTCCGCGCCCTTCTTAGCATCAGCCAGTTTATCGCGGCGGTTATAACCAGAACGACCAGAATGAGCGGGTGAACGATGGCGATAACTCCCGCATAAAGAAGGAATCCGAAGCTGTTGGATAGCAGCTCCACCAATGTGCGCGGGATGTTCATTGCGGGGGAGCTGTTTGATTGGATTGCTTTATCGGCTTTATCCTCAACTTCCTTATAGGCGGGATCTTCCAATAGCTCATAATCTATCTTTGTCCATTTCTTGAGCTGCTGGATAATAAACGCCCCTATGGAGGTGGTGCCGATAGCTTGATCTGACATAGTGTCGGTGAATGACTTTATATAGTTGACAATGACTAAAAGCAGCGCCATGCCGCCAACAGTAAGGAAAAACTGCTCCGGCGCGACCCTCGCAGTGATCTGGTCCAGCACGACCTTCGGCATGAGTATGCCAAGATAAGGCAAAGCGACCCGCATGACCACAGCGAGAGCGCAAAGCACAAGCATTACTTTCCGACCATGCCAGTAAATCAGCAGCGCATGCCTGACGCTCACCCTGATAGTCTCTCTCAACGGCACCTTACGCACTTGTTCCAATAGCCCATCCCCCTGTTTTCAAAGCACAAATTACAAATTACAAATAATCTTTGTAGTTGGTACACTATCATGTGTATTATCATTTGGTCAATAATCTTGCATCAAGTGGTGCGGTTTGTCAGGTAAGAGGTGGGTATTTTAAGGTAAGCGGTATATGACAAAGAGACGGTTCGAGACCACGACTATTCCGATGGTCTCGAACCGTCTCTTTGTTACAAATTAATACCTGCTTGAAACATCCGGCAGTGCTTTTTGTGCCTCGGGTTGGTTTAGTGCGCCGCTTTTTTTATCGTCGAGGGATGATACCATCATCCGCAGATGGCTCGCCTGGTTGTTCATCTCCTGGCTGGTTGCTGCCAGTTCCACGGACGTAGCGCTTATCTGCTGTACAACGCTTGAGACATTGTCAATACCTGTGGTGACACTTTTCATTGTTTCGCTCTGACGCATAGAAACAGCCTGCAGTTCGTTTATTTTATCAGCATTTTTCTGGGCGATTTCCGCAACTTCCTGCAGGCTTACATTAACTTCCTCGACGATACGGTTGCCTTCTGAGATGCTGTGCGAGCTGCTGTCGAGCAATGATGTTGTCTCCTTTGCTTCTTGTGCGCTCTTGGCGGCTAAATTACGTACTTCTTCCGCAACGACGGCAAAGCCTTTGCCATGCTGGCCGGCGCGTGCAGCCTCAACCGCTGCGTTTAGCGCAAGTATGTTGGTCTGGAAGGCGATGTCGTCGATCGCTTTTGCAGTTTTTGATATTCCATTTGATTTTTCGTCGATAGTCCTCATAGCCGCAAGCATTTCGTTCATAAGCTTCACACACACATTCATCAGCTGTCCGACCTGTTGGGCTTCGCTTAGGGCAACTGTGGCATTTTCTGAATTCTCCGAAGTCATTTGACTTATTTCCGCTATTAAAGACGACAGAGCATCTATTGATGTAGTCTGCTGGTTCGCACCACTGGCGAGCGAATGACTTTCATCTGCAATCTGCTTTGAAACCGATGTAAAGGATTCGGTAATAGTGCTAAGGTTATTTACTGTTTCATCCTGTTGAGTTTTCAATTGAGTTTCTTCCGTTATGTCACGGACTAATTCAATATGCCCGGTTTTATTTCCGCTTTTATCAATCGTATAGGAAGCGGTAACGTGAAATACACCGCCGAATTGTGGAAATGTAGTGCTTGTATGACCATTTCTGAGGCGGGTTACACCACACTTCTCAGTGTTACATATTGCCGCGCCCCACTCGCTGCAATGCTTACCGTTAAATTCGTGTCTCTTTTTGCTAAGCATATCACATACGGCTTTATTAACAAAAACCCATTTCATGTTCAAGTCCGTGACTGTTATCGGGGTCGGGATTGAATCAAGTATTTGCTCGTACAGCGATATTTTTTTGGATGTAATTTTCATAACGACAATTGAACTAAATATAACACAGACTAGTAGTAAAATGAACAGTACTAATACCGGCGTTTTCATATTCCCCAGATTGCCGGCATCCGGAGGCATCCCGTTTATAGTCAAAAACCCGACTATACAGAGTGTTACAAGCAACGCGAGTGCAATTACGAAGATGAGTTTACTAAGAAATAAAGCATTTTTCATGTTCATTTTCCCTTTCAAACCAGTCAGTTTAATTCGTATCTTCCTGCGTTTTCTAAGATTTGCCGCCACTGAGGGTTAACCTCCTGGCGGGCGACTTCGCTTTACATTATACAAACCTTGATATGGGAATTCAAGCATTTTTTTGAGAAGCGGTTTTTGAACAGCTCACTTGACTTCTTTGCCTAACAAATTTACCCTTAATTGTTCGATAACCTCGTCGAAATTGAGAGGTTTTCCGACATGCCCGTTCATACCGGATTCGAGGCACTTTTCGATGTCTTCGCGGAAAACGTTAGCAGTCATTGCTATAATGGGAATTAATTTAGCATTTGGAAGTTCTGTTGCGCGGATGGCCTGTGTAGCTTCATAACCATCCATTTCCGGCATCTGCACGTCCATGAATATCATGTCGTATTTATCCGGCGCTGCTATGAACATCGATACTGCCTGTGCTCCGTTTTCGGCATAATCCATGGCTAGGTTTGTGGGTTCAAGAAGCGACTGAACGATTTCACGATTGATCTCGACGTCTTCCGCAAGCAATATGGTATGCCCTGAGAAGTCATCATTGGTTCTATCAAGCTCATTATATTCCGCTACGCTTACAGCGCCTAAGCATTCATTGATAACATCAACTATGGTTGACGGGAATAAAGGCTTCGGAAGGAACTTGTCCATGCCCACCTCCCGCGCTTCATCCTCTATGGCAGCCCAATCGACTGATGAGGATATAATGATTATAGAATTTTGCGGCTCTTTTACTTTCATCCTTTTGATGACTTCGCCTCCGCACATATCCGGCAGCTTCCAGTCAATAAAGCATATGTCGTAGTTCCCGTTTTTCGAAATGATTTCAATCGCTTCCCCGCCGTTTGCCGCCGTTGTACACTTAATGCCCCAGACTTCTGAAAGGCCGGTGAAAAATTCAAGAACCTCCGGCTCATCGTCTACGACGAAAATATGAAGGTTGTGCCAGCTTTTGTCGATACGCGGTTTCCTGCTGTCCGTTCCGCGTTGCAGCTTAACGGTAAACGCGAATTTTGATCCTTTCCCCGGTTCCGACTCTATCCATATCTCCCCGCCCATCATTCCAACTATGCGCTTTGATATGGCAAGACCAAGCCCTGTGCCTCCGAATTTGCGTGACGTGTCTGTGTCTGCCTGCTCAAATGAGTGAAAAAGGCGCGCTTTTTGCTCGTCGCTTATGCCGATCCCCGTGTCCGTTACGCTTATTTGTATACAGCATATGCTGTCTTCTTCCGATATCAGTTCGGAGTCAAGACGTATTGTGCCTTCTTCAGGCGTGAATTTTACCGCATTTGCCAGCAGGTTGGTTATTACCTGCGACAGCCTTTGGTCGTCTCCGATGAGGGTTTGGGGTATGCCTTCCCCTATGTTGACATAAAACTTCTGCCGGCGTTCATCTACGCGGAAGTTTATGACATTCGTTACCTTTTGCAATGTTTTCTCAAAGTCAAAATTGACAGGCGACAGTTCAAACCTGTCCGCCTCTATTTTTGACATATCAAGGACATCGTTGATTACGCCCAGCAAATGCTTGGACGCTTCCTTAATTTTTCCTATAGCATAATCTTTTCTTTTTATGTCATTGGATGATTCCGCAATGGATGTCATGCCCAGTATTGCGTTCATCGGAGTACGTATTTCATGGCTCATATTGCTCAGGAAGGTGCTTTTTGCGCGGGTTGCAACCTGTGCTTCCTGAAGGGCTTCGGATAGCGCCCGCTTGAATTTTTGTTCCGTCCGGAGCATTAAGCGGATAAATACCACTATAAGCGCAAGCACAAGCAAATATGAAAAGATAAGCAGCAGCAGTATGATGGCGGACACCCGTGAAAGGGTCTGTTCCAACTCGGATACGAGGTTGTTCGCCCAGATATAGCCTATTACCTCGCCCTCACGCACCACCGGCAGCATTGCGTTCATAATATTTCCGCGTACCATGGTGCCCATAGTAACTTCGGCGGTACCCGTTGCCATGACACGCCGGCCGGGATGTTCCTCCCCTATCGAAACGCCTACGGTGCTTTGAAACTCCGCTGAAGGGCCATAAGTAAGAATAGCATCCAGTTCGCGGGAATAGTATCCCACTCCCAGCCCTTCAGATGATCGGGCAACATCGTCGGTTATCTCTCTTAATGCTTCGTTCAATGTTGCGATCTGCTCCTCTCTGGGAGCGTCTTTCATATCGGCGTTAGCTATGATTTCGCTATAGCCGCCGGAGGCAAGCTGGGAATCGAGTACTCTGGCAAAGGCTAAAAGATTATTGCTTTTTTGATCATAGAAAATATTCTTATTAACATGTGTCGCGATGTACCAAATGGCTACAAACGGAATGCTAAGGCATAATGCAAGTATGATTATCGATTTACCATGGTTCTTAATAATGCTGACATTTTCCATGTTCATCCACCTATCCATACTTTCTGACCCAATGCAACCCGGAATAGATACATACTCTGCTTCAGCCCTGCGTGATATGTATTGTATCGCAATTTCAGTTGTTACACAACATCATTTTTATTGTTCACTAATCGTTTATTGAATCCACTGTTGAATTGTGTTAACCTATAGGGACATTTTTAAGGGGGCTTGGCATATTATGAAACTGAAATGGAAAATCTCGCTGCCGGTTCTTGCGCTTCTGTTGGTTTCGACCATGACTACCACCATACTCAATTATACAATGACTAGAAACTCAGTCGTCCAGATCGTTGATAACATTGTCAGTTCAAACCTGGACACGCTGATCAACATTATTATCCATGCGGAAGAAACCGAAAAGGTTATCACGGGTGAAATGTCGGTAAGAAATCTTGCGTTGACCCGCTCTTTTTCAGAAATCATCGCATTTGGAATTGCAAGCGGTGAGCTGGATCTTGACGATTACGGGTTTTTCCAAAGGATTGCCGACCGGCTTGGCGTCACTGAGATCAATGTGACCGATGAGCACGGGGATATCGTCGGCAGTAATTTTGCCGATTACTACGGATGGAATTATGGAAGCGCCGACTCGACACGCATGTACCTGCGAATAATTGACGACCCGGCGTATGAAATAGTGGAAGGCGTCCGCGCTGATGCCATATCGGGGGATATGCTTCAATACCTTGGGGTAGCGCGCAGAGACGCAAAAGGCTTCGTACAGATCGGATTTGATGCCAATGTCCTGCAGGATTTCCACAACCAGCTTGACATTTCCGGGACAGTTGCGGAAATGCAGATCGGCAGTACAGGTCATGCTGCATATATATTGGACGGTGTCGTCGTGCACAGTCATAACAGTAGCCTGATAGGTCAGGATGTAAGCGGCTCCAACTGGTTCGGGCAGGTAGCTTCCGGAAGTGGTATGGCGTGGATGGATATAGACGGGGAAATTTTTTATACCGGATTTTATAACATCGGCGACACTACGATATTGGTTCTGTTTCCCCGTTCCGAATATAACAGTTACCTTACTCCTGTCATCATTACAACAGTCGTCGGCATCATCGTTGCGATACTTATCCCTGTGATCACATTTTTCCTGGTCAACCATATGCTCAAGCCGCTCATTCCGCTCACAGCATATATGGAAAAGGCGGGTTCGACCGGCGACATTGAGTTAGGTCCCGAGGATGTAAGGAATATCGAAAGTCTAGCCAGAATCAAAGATGAACTGGGCAGGTGTATTGGCGCATGCGCTGCATTTGTGGGGAGAATCACTAATGTCAGCCAAAATCTCGGGGTTGTCGCCGACGGTGACCTCACGGTTGAAATAGCACCGCTCTCCGACAGGGATACATTGGGTCTCTCGCTCAACAGGATGAACGAAAGGCTTAATCTGATGTTTAACGACATACAGACCGCCGCAGATGAGGTGTCCAGAGGTTCAAAGCAGACGGCTGACGGTTCGCAGATCCTCGCCCAGGGGTCAACTCAGCAAGCTGCATCGATAGGGGAACTGTCAAATTCAATTGCCGAAATCGCAAGGAAAACAAGGGAAAATGCGGAAATAGCAGGAAAGACATCATCTCTTGCCGATTCAATCAGGGGTACTGCGGAGAAAGGCAGCACCCAGATGGATGAAATGATGGCAGCAGTCAGGGAAATCAATCAGGCAAGCCAAAGTATAAGCAAAATCATCAAAGTGATCGACGATATAGCGTTCCAGACAAACATTCTTGCGCTTAACGCTGCTGTGGAGGCTGCAAGGGCAGGCCAGCACGGCAAAGGGTTTGCAGTTGTCGCCGAAGAGGTGCGGAACCTTGCTTCAAAGAGCGCCGAGGCTGCACGGAACACCGGTACGATGATACAGGACTCCGTGGAAAAGGCGGAGCTTGGGTCGCGCATAGCCGGCGAGACTGCGACAAGCCTAACGGAAATCGTGTCCGGCATAAGCGAAAGTGCACGATTTATAGCGGAAATCGCCAAATCGTCGGAAGAGCAGTCGTCCGCAATTGAGCAGGTGACAGTTGGCATTGACCAGGTGGCGCAGGTCGTCCAGCAGAACAGCGCTACCGCCGAGGAAAGCGCCGCTACTTCCGAAGAAATGAGTGCACAGTCCGTCCTGCTGCAGGATCTGATTTCACAGTTCAAGCTCAAGGAAGCGCAACCGAAGGGCTACCTCCCCGCTTCACGGCATTAAAGAAGCATTATAGTCTATAATCGGTGTATCAATACATAACCAGTATGGTCATATATGCCAATGTAAAAAGGTCGTTCTTTTGCATGGTATGGATTACCTGTTTTATGAGATGTTCGTTGTGCAAAATCTCGCGGGCTATCGATTGGACAATTGATTGAGTGATTTGCACGTCCATATATCCCTTCTCGCGGGCGACACCTGCCATAAAAAATTTGATCAGACCATATAGTACAATTAAATAAGCATATGCATCCAAAACTGTTTCGAAGCTGCCGAATGGCATCATCATCAAGAAATATTCGTATACTAATACATTTTCTATCATATGTCCGTGCTCAGAAAAGAATGGCTTAACATACAGTTCAATCCCGGATATATAATTATCTAAGATCTGCTCTTCGGAAGCTCCTGCAATGTACCCCAGTCCGCGCAAAGCGCTTTGTTGAATATCCTGATATTTATTTGATGAAGCTTTATTCTTATGGTCGCTTATCAGCTTTAGCAGTTTTATTTGCACGGACGGGACTGCTTGGATAATACTTAGCTGTTGCTTCGTTTCACTTACATTTCCATGCTGCTTTCTTGTATTTTCAATAAGAAGCAGGATATTGTTACTATCTCCTTCTTCTGATAATTGATTAAAGAAAACACCTAACAATACCAACCGTTCCGGTACTGTATAAGCTCGGTTCTGCAGTATAGAAATTCCAAATTTGCGCAGCTCGGTAAAAAATCGTTCAGGTTTTTCATTATTGAGCTGCTCCGATGGATTGAAGCTATTATTGAGGGGCAAATGACGATCCAAGCTTGCAAATGAGAAAGACATCGGTTCAGCCGGCGTCATTACTGCTCTCGT
>Ga0123353_10016013_pt1 | contig 10936 bp, 16 predicted proteins | sample TergutLab28metaG_3_FD_92763 | JGI IMG/M metagenome (GOLD analysis project Ga0123353, IMG submission 92763) | Labiotermes labralis P3 segment gut microbial communities from Petit-Saut dam, French Guiana - Lab288 P3 | ecosystem: Host-associated > Arthropoda: Insects > Digestive system > Gut ... | reverse complement strand
TCGTGCTGGGCGGCGTCCATAACTCACCACGCCGCGCCACCGGCGCCGAGTCCTCCATCAACGGCAGGGCCATCAACGACGCCAACGCCACTGCCGCCGGCGAGGCCGGCCTGACCGGCAATTTGGCCGCCTTAATGCCGGCCGCCACGTACAAGGTTCAGGTTGCCAAGACCCTCATCAAGCGGGGTCTGCTCAAACTGGTCGCCTAGTACCCACCCGTCACAGGCACCAAAAGCCCCATCCCGCAGTTGCGGGATGGGGCTTTTGCTTTTTATGAGATGTGGGTTTTGTGGCCTCTGCGGCCCATGCTGGAGGAACGAGCTTGCTAGTGACGAAGCATCCGGAGGAGGCGGTGGATGGTTGCTCCACACCACCAGATCCTTCGGTCGCTACACTCCCTCCAGGATGGACTTGGTCATGGTCATAAATTCATGCTGGAGGAACGAGCTTGCTAGTGACGAAGCATCCGGAGGAGGCGGTGGATGGTTGCTCCACACCACCAGATCCTTCGGTCGCTACGCTCCCTCCAGGATGGACTTGGTCATGGTCATAAATCCATGCTGGAGGAACGAGCTTGCGAGTGACGAAGCATCCGGTGGGGTGGTGGATGGTTGCACCCCTCCGCCACCAGATCCTTCGGTCGCTTCACTCCCTCCAGGATGGACTTGATCATGGTCGTAAATCCATGCTGGAGGAACAAGCTTGCGAGTGACGAAGCATCCGGAGGAGACGGGGAGTAGTAACTGGCATCCCGCCACCAGATCCTTCGGTCGCTACGCTCCCTCCAGGATGGACTTGGTCATAAATCCATGCTGGAGGTGGATTAGCAATTGTCCCCTACAAGTCCAATATCTGCTGGACTTATACAGGGTGTTGACCACCCTTTCCAACTTTGTTATAATTAACCTTTGTCAAGCGGAGGTGCTATTATTTACGCCATAATTGAAACCGGAGGCAAGCAATACAGGGTCAGCCCGGGACAGACTGTCAAGGTGGAATCCCTTGGCGTAGCCGAGGGCGCGACCATAGATTTGGACCGTGTGCTGGCGATTTTTGACGGCAGCAAGCTGGTTACCGGCAGACCGGTTGTGGAAGGTGCCAAAGTCACCGCCACATCCAAAGGCGACGGCCAAAGCAAAAAAATCATCGGCGGCAAGTACAAAGCCAAAGTGCGCTATTTCCGCCGCATCGGTCACCGCCAGGAATACACCGAACTGGTTATCGACAGCATCAGCGGCGCCGGCATCACGGCTGAAAAGCCCGCCAAGGCTGCGAAAGCCGCGGAGACCGGGGAAGAGGAAAAGTAGATGGCTCACAAGAAAGGCGCGGGGTCGTCCCGCAACGGACGCGATAGCAAGCCTAAAATGCTGGGTGTCAAGCGCTACGGCGGCGAGAGTGTCACCACCGGAACCATCTTGGTACGCCAGATGGGAACCAGGATCAAACCGGGTGAGGGCACCGGCATCGGTCGCGACTACACAATCTTCGCCGCCATTGACGGCAAAGTCGCTTTTGAGCCGGCCGGCAAGGACAGCAGAAAGGTCAGCGTCTACGCTGAAGGTTAAGCCATGAAAGAAAAAATCCATCCCAAATATTACGAAGACGCTAAAGTTTTCTGCTCCTGCGGAGTGACCTTCGCCACCGGTTCCACCAAAAAGGAACTCAAGGTTGAGCTTTGCTCCGCGTGCCACCCCTTCTACACCGGCTCAAAGCGCATGGTTGACACCGCCGGCCGTGTTGAGCGCTTCAGGCAGCGCTATGCCGCCAAGGAAGCCGCTCAACAATAGGAGCGGTCTAAGCGAAAACCTAACAATAAAAAGGAGCGGCGATTCTTCCGCTCCTTTTTGTTTACCGGCAGTCGGTATCAGGATATTGATATTTAATTCCCGCGAGGCAATTTGATGGCAGATAAAATCAGATACGGCGGACAGGCGGTCATGGAAGGTGTGATGATGCGCGGGACTAAAAGCATCGCCACCGTGGTGCGCCGCCCCGACGGCACACTGGCCAAAAGCGTACACCCCCTGCACCCGATTTACACCGGGCGCTGGCGCAAAATGCCGCTGGTGCGCGGCGATATCGCCATGCTGGAAGCAACCGTGCTGGGAGCCGAGGCGCTGATGTTCTCCACCGGCATCGCTCTCGAGGAGCCTAGCGATGAAAAGCCAGAGACTGAAGAGAAGAAAGGCTCCTCTGGCGGGCCAATGATATGGATTATGTTGCTACTGTCGATGGCACTGGCAGTATGTATGTTCTCGCTATTGCCCCTCTTCCTGACCCGCTGGATTTTGCCTGGCATGCAGGGTTCATTAGCCTTCAACCTGCTGGAAGGTGTGCTACGGCTGGGCATCTTCCTGATTTATCTGCGGGCCGTCAGTTTTATGCCAGATATCCGCCGCACCTTTGCCTATCACGGAGCCGAGCACAAGACCATTCACGCTTACGAAGCAGGAGTAGAACTCACTCCGGAAAACGTGCAAAAGCACACCACCGCCCATGCCCGCTGCGGCACCGCCTTCCTGCTGGCGGTAATGTTGATTGCCATACTGATATTTTCGATAGTTGGAGAACTGTCGTGGTGGTGGCTATTGGCCTCACGCATACTGCTGCTGCCGGTGATTGCCGCGATAGCCTACGAAGTAACGCAATGGGCGGCGCGCCACGAGAAAAATCTGCTGGCGAAGATAATGATCGCGCCGGGAATGTGGCTTCAGCGGTTATCCACACGCCATCCCGACGACCAAATGGTGGAAGTGGCAATTACAGCGCTGAAAGAGGTTTTGATTGCCGACGGCGTCATCCCTGCCGAAACACCCGTCGCGCCGCCTGAAGCGGCAGGCTGAACCGTCTCTCTCGCCCAAAAGGAAAAGAAAGAGCGGGAGAAAAACCCCCGCTCAAATTGAAGCCTTTCACCATCCATGCCTCTCAGTTAATGGAGAGGCTTTTACTCCGCCACATCCTCCATGGTCAGCCTGCGATAGAAACATGACCTCTCGCCGGTGTGGCATGTGGGACCATCCGGTTTGGCCTGAACCAGAACGGCGTCAATGTCGCAGTCGTACCATACCATCACAACGTTAAGATAATTGCCGGAGGTGGCGCCCTTGTGCCACAACTCCTGCCGCGAGCGGCTCCAGAACCAAGCATGCCCGCTCTCCATCGTCAGCCGAAGCGCCTCCGCATTCATATAGCCCAGCATCAGCATTTCGCCGCTCAGCGCGTCCTGCACAATCGCCGGCACCAAGCCATTATCATCCCATTTCACGTTAAGCATAATTTTTACCTTTCGAAAAACAACCGACGTCAGCCCGCCACCGCTGACAGCGCCTCCGGCAGGTTAATGTCACCCGTATACAGCGCCTTGCCGATGATCGCGCCCTCCGCGCCCAATTTCCTGAGCAACTTGAGGTGCAGTATATTGGCGACCCCTCCAGAGGCAATCACGGGAAATTTGGTGGCTTCCATCAATTCGAAAATGCCGGAGAAGTTGGGTTCAGTAAGCGTGCCGTCACGCCCGATGTCGGTATATACAAACCGTCGCACCCCCAAATCCATCATGGCGCGTGCGAATTTGACCACCGGAATTTCTGTAGCCTCCTGCCAGCCATGGGTGGCGACATACCCGCCGCGGGCGTCTATCGAAACCACCACGGACTGGCCGAACCGGCGGCAGACTTCGCTCACCATCTGCGGCTTGTTGACGGCAGAGGTACCCATCACCACCCTGTCGGCACCCAGATTCAGCACCTTCCCCATCGTCTCCACACTGCGCAGGCCGCCGCCGACCTGGATGGGGATGAAAATCGTCTGCGCGATGCGTCCAATAACATCGAGATTGCCCGGTTCGCCGCTGGCGGCGCCGTCGAGATCCACAATATGCAGCCGTGTGGCACCCAATGACTGCCACCGCAGCGCCATCTCCAGGGGATCTTCAGAAAATACCGTCTCCTGGTTGAAATCGCCCTGATACAGGCGTACGCACCTGCCGCCGCGAAGGTCTATGGCCGGAATGACTTCTATCGGAATTCACCTCAAAAAAAGAATGAGAGCATTATAGCATTCAGGAGGAGAATGGTCATCCCCAGTTTGTAGATGGTTGCAATTTTAGGGCGTCCACCAACGGAGATGTCATTCTCCTCTTTTTCTGATGGTCAGATTTGGAAGCAAGACCACTTTTTATTACGAGGCTTATCAGCAAGGTTTGACAACGGGGGGGTGGGGGTACAATAATTTGGGCAGTATTTGACCAATGGTTACTATGAGATGAGCAAAACAAACTGGATAAAAATTGCGCTTACGGCAACAACAGTTCTGGCAATGGTTGCTCTGTACTTTTACTATAAGCCAATTTCCAGGAATATTGACACTACAGTTGCCGGAATTCAGTTTAGAGCTGGCGCCCAACACGAAGACTATGAAGTAATAGAAATAACGATAAATGGAACTTACGAACGTTACCTTTTCGGGAATAAGCAGGATTTATATCGCGGATACCTCTCCATAGAAGGGTATGATTTTACTTTTAGCGCGGCGGCGTCCATATTACTAACATCAGATGAGTTGTTGGCATCCAAAACAGGTCGCTTTGGTGCTATACGCTATTTGGTTAGCACTCCCCTGAACATTATTCATTTTGGCATGGGACAATTTGCAACAAATTTAGAAGAATTCGTGGTTCTCATATGGGAACCCGCTGGCGGCAATTCCGAAAACTGGTCGAGGTCACTGATACTGTGCGCGCCAGCCGCTAACAGAGAAGAAGCCGATAATATTATCGACCGACTGGTTGAACGAAATGTGATTTTTGGAACAAACGTGGAATGATGAAAGAGCAACGGGATACTGAATCAGCGGCTGTCATCCCACTCCGTGGAAAAACTTTTCACAAAGCGCTATAATCCTTCAACAAAGCTTGTTTACGGAGGAGCATATGGCAAAGACAATCGTGAAAGTCCCCTGGATTTTGAACCTACTTCTTACCATCTTCTTTGACCCCATCTGGAACGGGATCAACCGCATTATCCGCGGCAAGGTCATCATCGGCATCCTCTGGATTATCACCGGCGGGTTTTTCTGCATCGGCTGGATCATCGACATCATCACCGTCCTGCTGAACAAAGACATAATCGTACTGGCCTAGCCGTTTAAATCCGGCTCACGCAGTTCCCGTTATACAGGGCGAATTTGCGCTCACGCTTCACCCTGCTGGTTGTGTTTTTCTTTTTTACCAGCGACTGACCGCGCCGGTTCACAACTGACAATTATGTTAAAAAAGGCTATAATTCCCTCATTAGAGAGAGGCAATCCATGAAGCTAACCCGTGAAGAGGTTCTGCACATCGCCGCGCTGGCCAAGCTTGGCATGACCGAAGAGGACATTGACCGCTTCGGAACCCAGCTTTCGAATATACTGGAAAACTTCGAGGCGCTACGCAAGGTGAACACCGACGGTGTACCACCAACCACCCAACCCAACACCCTCTGCAACGTCATGAAAGACGACGTGGTGCAACCATCCCTGCCAGTCGAGGATGTACTGGCTAACGCCCCCGCGCGCGAGGGCGATTTCTTCCGCATCCGCGCGGTGATGGAGTAAATATGACCATTCCCACCAGTCTCACCATCCACGAGGCGCACCGTCTGCTGGCAAAAAAGGAGCTTTCCTCCACCGAGCTGACGCGGGCTTACCTTTCGCGCATCGAGAGCGTCGAGCCGAAGGTCAGAGCGTTAATGACCGTAACCTCCGAGCTTGCCATGAAGCAAGCGGCGGCAGCAGACAAACGGATTGCCGATGGCGACATCAAACCTCTTACTGGCGTGCCGGGAGTAATCAAGGACGTGCTGTGTACCAGAGACGCGCGCACCACCTGTTCTTCAAAAATGCTGGAAAACTTCGTGCCGCCGTATGACGCGGCGATTGTGGAAAAACTCTACGCCGATGGCATGGTGTTGCTGGGCAAAACCAATCTGGACGAGTTTGCCATGGGTTCATCCACCGAAAACTCGGCCTACTTCCGGACGCACAACCCTTGGGATTTACAGCGCGTGCCGGGCGGATCCTCCGGCGGCTCGGCGGCGGCGGTAGCGGCGGGCGAGAGTGTTTTCGCGCTGGGCTCTGACACCGGCGGCTCTATCAGGCAGCCGGCGAGCTTTTGCTCGATTGTGGGCGTCAAGCCGACCTACGGACGGGTTTCCCGCTACGGACTGATTTCCTACGCCTCATCCCTCGACCAGATTGGCCCCATGACACAGGACGTGGAGGACGCCGCCATTGTGCTTAATGCCATCTCCGGACATGACGAGCGGGACTCGACCTCCATGCCCAACCCCGTGCCGGATTACACCAGAGTACTTGGCAGAGACCTCCGGGGAATGAAGCTGGGTATACCGAAGGAATACTTCGTGGATGGTATGCAACCGGAAGTGGACACCGCCATTAAAACGGCCATCAAAAAGCTGGAGGAACTCGGCGCCAATATCGACTGGAACGTGTCGCTGCCCAGCACGCCCCACGCGCTGGCGGTGTATTACATCATCGCGCCCAGCGAAGCCTCGGCCAATCTGGCGCGCTACGACGGGGTTAGATACGGCTTCTCTTGCCAGGATGCCGCGGGTATGTGGGACGCCTTGGAGAAAACGCGGCAGTTCGGCTTCGGGCCGGAGGTCAAACGGCGCATCATGCTGGGGACTTACGCCCTCTCGGCGGGATATTATGACGCCTACTATCTCAAGGCGCAGAAGGTACGCACACTGATACGCCGCGAGTTTGACGCCGCTTTTGAGAAATACGACGCGCTGATTACGCCGACCTCTCCCACTGTACCATTCAAAGCAGGGGAGAAGTCCGACGACCTGATGGCAATGTATCTTTCAGATGTCTGCACCATGCCAGTCAACATCGCGGGCGTGCCGGCCATTTCGATACCGGCGGGGTTCGGTGGCAGCCTGCCCATCGGTATGCAGATCATCGGCAAAAACTTCGCCGAGGAAACGCTCTTACGTATCGCACACGCCTACGAACAGGCGACTGAATGGCACAAACAGAAACCGGAGATATAGAGATGAGCAAGGGCGCAAAAAGCAACACCTCCCCTTCCACCTTAAATACAGAAGCTTCGGAGTGGTATAAGAAGCTTGAAGCCGGAGTCGAGGAACTTAAGACGCAGATGGGACGCGAGGCGCAGGAATATTATTTCGACCGCTTCCTCAGAATGGCGTTGCGCGTTGACAAATTCTCTGCCGACTGCTCTGAGTGTTCCGCATTCAGGCCACAGATGGAACAGATGACGCTGGCCCTGTCCTCCGCCATACCCAATATTTCCAAAGAGCAGAAACGGCTCTTTCTGGGGCAGTCAAAAGAGATTTTGAGTCATCTCGGCAAAAAGCATAAACTCATTGCCGACGGCGAGAACATTGGCATCTGGTTGGCCATCGGCGTAGGAGCAGGAGTGGCGCTGGGGGCAGGCTTCGGCCACCCTGAGTACGGCATCCCGCTCGGAGCAGCAATAGGGCTGGCCATCGGTGCGGCGCTGGACGCAAAAGCGAAGCGCGAAGGCAAGGTTATTTAGAGACTGGACGCATCCGCTACGGCATCGTCGTGCTACTACCCATCCCCCACCACCAACTTCACCCCGGCCTCGAAAGCAGCCTGCTTCATATCGGGATGCTCATTAACCGCAGCAAATGCGTCAATGCCTGCATAGCACAGCATTCCGGCATACTTTATGTCAAGACTGGCAAAAAAGGTCTTCATCGTTTCCCCAGCGCCGGCAAAAAGATTGTCCGTCATCCTGCCAGCGACGGAGATGAAAAACCCCTTGCGCTCTCTAATGTCTTCCAGCGGCGGCAGTTTCAGCACATACTTGCGCGCCCAGTATGATTGAGCGCGATCGACCAGCTTCTTGAGCTGCGATGGTATGCCCATGAAATGCAGCGGTGCCGCCACGATGACAATATCGGACTGATTCACTTCATTGAAGGTCTTGAGCGCGTCATCCTGAAACGGACACCGGCCAATTCTGAGACAGGCGTCGCAATGAGAGCAGTCCATCATATTGAGTTCAGCAACGTGTATGAGTTTCGTCTCCGCCCCCTTATCTTTGGCTCCATTGAGAGCCTCTTCCAGAAGAATGCCGGTATTGGAGCCGTAGCGCGGCGAGCCTGCAATGCCCAGTACTTTCAATTCAAGTCCTCCCCAATATTTTCTATTATGGCTTTTTCGTGCGCCTGCATGACCGCCTGGCGCTCCGGTGTATCGTGGTCGTAACCCAGCAGGTGCAGCACTCCGTGAATCAGCAGGATAGCGACTTCCCGACGCGCAGAATGCCAGTGCTCCGCCGCCTGCAGTTCGGCCTGCGGATATGAGATAATGACCTCACCAAGATGGACCACCTCACCCTTCGGAAAAACAAACTCCGGCGCGTCCGGCGAGGCTTTTTCAAGCATGGCGAAGGACAGGACATCGGTGGTTTCGTCCTCGCCCATATAGTCGCGGTGCAGACGGCGCATCTCTTCCTGCCCGGTGATGAGTACACTCATTTCCACCTTGCGCCTGCGTTCAGCCCTGAGCGCGGCAGCGGCTACGAAGCGCAACCAGTCCGCCGAAAGCACATTATCAAAACCATCCGTAAAATTGACGCCGACTTCCATTACAGCAATGATAGCACAGCAAAGCTGACAGCTAAAAGCCGGTATGCTATAGTATGGGGTGCCGTAGCCGGAGGGATCGCATAGTGGCCTAGTGCGGGCGCCTGCTAAGCGCTTGCCCTGCGTAAGCAGGGTCGAGGGTTCGAATCCCTCTCCCTCCGCCAATTTGTGATAAATCCGAACTCATGCCTGTGGGCGACGGGTTCGGATTTGTCCGTTTTGTGAAATGGATGTAAAAGTCCCTGAAAATTGGAGTTATCCAATCAGCCCAACTTTGGGCTGATTGGCGAGATAAGCAAGTGTTTTAAAGATGAATCCAAAAATGGATACATGCCGAGGAATCCCATCTTGGGGGAGTCCTCAAAAATGAGGACTCCGAATTGCCCCCAAAGTTAGGGGCATTGAAACCAAAATTAGTTTGAACGCAAAGTTGCGCCCAAGTGGAGATGCCTCAATTTTAAGGGCATTAAGTCCATAATTGGGCTGAGTAGTTGACAACGGCGTGGACGGCTCAAAAATGAGCCGAGCATTTTTTGCTCCGTCGAAGGCATTTGGTGTAGATATTTCTAAGCGGGTGTGCTATATTGGCCGTGTTAGTAGACATTGGTTATTGGGAAGGGGATGTGGAAGGGAGGTAACGGTAAGATGGATAATTATATTGAGGCAAATAAAGCCGCTTGGGAGGAAGCCTTTGACAATCGCAAAAATAATTGGGGAGATAATGACCATATAAAGCTCCAAAGTGAACCTTTTGCATTTTTTAATAGGGATATGCTTGAAAAGTTAAAAAACACGGATTTCAAAGGAAAGACGGTAGCACAGTTTTGTTGTAGTAATGGTAGAGAGTTACTCTCGCTTGTCTTGAATAGCGGAGCAGCGTTTGGGGTTGGTTTTGATATTGCAGAAAATATTTTAGGGCAAGCTAAACAGATGGCGGAAAAAGCGGGAGTAAAAAACTGCGAATTTGTAAACTGCAATATATTAGACATTTCTATGGACTATTATAACAAATTCGATTTTATATTCATTACATTAGGTGCGATATGCTGTTTCAAAGACTTAAATGTGCTGTTTGAGAAAGTTGAAAAATGTTTGAAACCAGGAGGAACATTTCTGTTAAATGATGGGCATCCCTTTGCGTATATGCTCCCTATCCCCGGAAATGATGCGTTTGACCCTTATAATCTGAATCGACTGGCTTATCCATATTTTAAGAAATCACCCTGGATTTGGACTGGCGGGATGTATTATATTTCCGGTGATTGCGATTCTAAGCCTTTTACAGAATTTCCACACACAGTATCAGACATCATAAATGCTATATGTGTAAATAATATGCGGATAACATCATTTAACGAATATGATTACGAGATTGGTGGAATTGGCTCTGAGGTTTATGATAAAAAAGGAATTCCGTTGTCATATATTTTAGTTGCTGAAATAATATAATACATTATAGAAAGGATGTGCGGTAGATGAAGAAGGAAGATAACTTAAATGAGGCTTATGGAGACGAATTGGAGATTGAGCCATATTCACCGCATGAGCTGAAATCGAAAAAGCGTAATATAGTATCCCGTATAGCTATAAAGGGTGTTGTAGTCGTGGCGGTTATTGGAATAGCAGGTTTGATAATAAATTTTATATACCCTGATGCCTTGCATAATGTCATAGATGCTATACGAAGCACAACAGACTCTAATTATAATGTATTGGGCGGTTCAGGCTCCTGGTTTTTAAGCAGAATGGAGCGTTTCGATGGATAACATATTATCGAAAGGATGTGTGATAAATGAAGCAGAAAAAAGACTTGAACGAGGTTTATGAGGACGAATTGGAGATTGAAGCATATTCACCGCATGAATTGAAGTCGAAAAAACGTAATATAGTAGCCCGTGTAGCTATAGCGGGTGTTGTAGTCGTGGCGGCTATTGGAATAGCAGGTTTGGCAATAAATTTTCATTTAAATAAATCAGGGAATGACATAAATGTTGTACAAACTACAACTGAAAATGAATCAGAGAATGACATAAATGTTGTACAAACTACAACTGGATGGGATTATACTGATTATGTTGTATTAGGCGGTTCAGGTTCCTGGTTTTTAAGCAGAATGGAGCGTTTCGATGGATAACATAGTATTGCACCTAACACAGAGGTGTAATTTAAGATGTAAATATTGTTTTATGGCTTTGGGAACCGGTGAAATGACTGAAGAGGTAGCGAAAGCCGCAGTTGACTATGTGATAAAACATAGCGAAAAGTATGTAAGGGTTAATTTTTTTGGCGGG
>Ga0123353_10016010_pt1 | contig 10937 bp, 6 predicted proteins | sample TergutLab28metaG_3_FD_92763 | JGI IMG/M metagenome (GOLD analysis project Ga0123353, IMG submission 92763) | Labiotermes labralis P3 segment gut microbial communities from Petit-Saut dam, French Guiana - Lab288 P3 | ecosystem: Host-associated > Arthropoda: Insects > Digestive system > Gut ... | reverse complement strand
GCAAGCATTTCCTGACCTCAATCTGCTCTTAATTTCTTCCGCAATAGAATTTTGATTTGTTAAAGCTGTTCCCAAATATTTAAACTCTTCCACCCTCTCGAAGGTACTATTATCAGTCCTCACATTGTGAATTCGTCCTGCATTCTGATCTCGAGACACGACCATGTACTTAGTTTTATCAGCACTTACTTCTAGACCAATCTCCCTACTATCAGCTACTAAAGCTTCTGCATTTTCCTTTAGAGTATGTATACTTCCTCACAGTATATTAACACCATCGGCATAAGCCAGAAGCTGATGTGTACCATTTAGTTTCAAGCCATCCTGGTTTACCTGAACCCTTGTAATGGCGTACTGTAAAGCAAAGTTGAAAGGCAGTGGCGGTAGAGAGTTAGCCTACAAAAAATCAAGTTTTACATATTGATTTCACTGTGTCTCATGAAATGCGAAAAGATGGTCGTTGTGCAAGTTGGAGTTGAAGCGAAATTAAAGGCTTTTTTAATATAATTATGAATATGGTTCTCCAATAACAAACGTCATGGATATAAAGAGAAATGGACCCATGTGTCACCAATAAGATTTCAGTACGCAGATATAAATACAGGTACAAATTCAAGAAAATGAGGACATCCACTGGTGAATGAACACGCACCATATACCCTATCCAGCTCGGTGGCTAAGAGGGAGGCTCTATTGTGCCGTGGAAGTCAATGGTTTAGCCATCAATCCTCCATAGCCTTTATCCCTCAGCCCCTATTATGTGCCTTGTTGTGTTAGGTTAGCGCAGTGTTCGACGCAGCACACTGCAGTCTCAGTGCAACAGCGTTGCATGTGCGACAGTATGATATTGTGAAACATGAATTTAAGCCTGTTACTGCCCTGAGTTAAATATCACGCCGTGTGTAGACGTGCCGGGAGGTGGAGCTTTAGTTCGCCGCATTTTGACTGATACACTAGGTGAAGCTGAGTAGTTGTCTTTACTCGCCAAATAAAAACATGCGCAGAATTGTGGTGTTGTGAAACCTCTTGGGAGGCAACCACTTGCAATTCTCAGAATGCTGAAAGTTAACTTAATTTTAGGAGAAGAATGAGGATGTCAGTTGTGGATCTGTCACCAAAGTGTTAGTTACGTAGAAGAATTTGGACAGTGCGCTGTACATGGGCACAGTTGATTTTTCCGAATCTCTGTTCCGGGCTGATCACTCGTCCAGAGGAATCGTACAGAGTGTGGTCGTGAAACCTCGACAATTAGGAGGCCCTGGCCTACTAGGAGCTGTTGCGCCATGGGAGGGAGGGGGTGGTGTTTATTCCTCCGAAACTTTGGTGAATATCTGTTAAATTACATGAAAATTCGTTTCAGAAGAGAGTATTGAGTTACACGTAGACACCACCAGAACAATGTCGGATATCACGATGGAATAAAGTTGTCCCTTTAACTAAGCAAGTCTGCCGCTTTATGCAGGCGTATAGGACAAATGAGAGTAAACCACCATGTGTTTTACACCTTGGCACTATATTGAGATGGGTGTTTATCAAGGGTGGAATTTCTCACAGAGGTACTGATGAAGATTTAATTTTCAGTGTTATTACACAGTAGTACCGGAAAATTGTTACTGGCGTTTTGAAGGAATGTAATGTTTCCAACCTGAGGGTCAAGCAGCCGAACAAGAGTAATCCTTAAGATGAAGTTACTGCGGTTTCTGAAATGACGGTGCCTGTGCAAACACTACATAGAGTTACTTCCCGGAATACTTATTTTTCATATGTGTTTGGGTTCGCAATCCGGATGTTTTAATCCGAAAAGGCTGCCATCAATAAGAGTCAGTCTAGGAAGTGATGAAGAAAAGTTTACTTTTGCCAGGAATACAAGCCAGTCACCGTACAGTCTTAGGGAAGAAGTTGGGTCACTTTTGCAGGCGGGCGAAGTTGTATCTTCGCGCTTGTCAGAACCGTGTGCACTGCGTGTTCACTGACTCACAATGACACGCGGGGATGAGGGTAAGAGCTACTAGGCTGGTTGGAACCAACTACCAAATCGAATTGATTAATCTATTATGATACAAACCAAGTATAATAGATCTGGCATCATCGCACTGCCGAAGAGCTTTATATACTCTGCCATCTATATAACTACTATGCCCTCCCTCTGATTTAAAACTGTTTTCACATTTGTTCCGATGCTTTGTTAGGTTGTTTGATCATATGGCGTCTCACTGACAGACAATGGACAAGAACTAACATATTTATCTCTCTATAAAAGCAATTTTATTGCGGGGTAAGGCGTTTCAGTTTTGATGCTCGTTTTATGGCAAAGAAAAACACGTAATATAAGTATAGTTAGGACGGATCCGGGCTTTTATCCTGATGTTTTCTTTACTGAAAGGGTAACCAACTATAGGAAGACATGTGTCGCTGTGAAGTGGTTAACACTGCAGCTATTTGATAGGCGCCTGGCTTGACTGTTGGCGCTGAACCGGTCTTTCCTGCCTGACGTTTCAATATCACGCGGAGACTGCGTTTCGCTCATTTGTTAAACTTTATGAATTAGCTACACATTTGATCTTATTAGTAAGTTTGCTCGGTATGTTGCTAAGCTACGTGCTGGCTACGGGCTGGACGATACGGAGCGGGCGAGAAATTTCGTTCCCATTTAAAGTGACTTTGAGGCCCTCCCATCCTGCGCTAGGCATACCTGGTCTTTCCCCGGGGTTAAAGTGGTCCAGGCATGGTGCTGATCAACCACACCCTTTTAGTACCGAGAATGTGAAAGTGTTGGAGGTGTACCTCCACCTCCGCCCTGAGCCTGGAAAGGCATGTTATGGTGTGACCTTTACCTTTCACCTTTACGCAGTTAGGAACCGAGCTAAGTGTTTAATTTTTTTTATTGATTCGTGAGCTAGTTCCTTGTGGGGCAGCTTACTTACGTAGGTGTGTGTTGGTTCGTTGGTTACCTAGATTTTCATTTCTATAGCAGTTTTATTTTATTTGGTTAGGTTGGTAGGTAGCTGGCTAGACAGGTATTTCGGATTTTTATTTATTTGTATGTTTGGTCGGCAGCTTGAGAACTTGAGAGTTTAGTTAGTGTACAGTCATTCTGCAATTTGTTAATCACTCAGCACTCAATAAAATACGTGACATGTTCAAGCTGTTACGTTCCTAGTGAATTACTGCTCCAGCAATGTAAGCTTTGATTGCTCTTACAGGGTTCAGGCTCTCAGGGCGATTTACTATTTAAGTAAATTCTGTCTTAGTGTGGTGGACTAAGGTTTTGTCGTTTTGGAGGAATCTGCCGTCTGCAAACATCGCCAAAACGGTCCGCTTTTACACGATACCATCACCCGAAAATAGGATCAACATATTTTCGCTAAATACGTTTTATTTTACACAAGTGGATCCTCTTTGAAATTAATCTTGTTTCCTCTGTCTTACGACGCCATTCTACGTGTATTATGTCACGGCGTCCGCGTGGTGTTAGTGACACTGGTCATTGAGACATGTTGGTATCCTGCGACTGTCAGTCAGTCGAGCAGAACAGCTTTTCTCCAATAGTTAACGAGTTCTGTTACCCATTTGTTCAACTGAACCCTGGGGCGAGGGGGTGGGGGTGAGGGTTACAAATGCACACAATAGATCCACCGGAAAATGAGCAATTTATGAAGCCAATACTTCGTAGGAGACATATGAATTAGGGTGAAGGAGAAGAACAAACACTGAACCTTACTATACGGACAGACAGCGTGTCTCGTGCCAAGTGAGTTATACCCAGAAAAGCTTGGGATAGCTCATCTGGTTTAGTGTCACGTTCGTAGATCTTACAATAGAGAAATAATGGTTCGATTCTTGTCAAGGGCAAGAGATTTTTTTTCTAATTGTTAAGAACCTAATTTGAGGACGTCGATGAGAGTATTTGTACCTAAAATGGAAGAAGTAATAATAGGACAGACAATTGGCATACATATTTAGGAGCTTCACAGTTTGTGGGGTTAGAACTTACAGATGAAGAGTGTAGTTAAACATTTACGTTTGTAAGATTTTAGCTGAAAATCCAGTAGGTAGTTGACCAGTGGGCAGACCTAGTCGTAGATGGGAGGAAAATATTGAACGGAGTCTTAAATAATATGTCTGAACTTAATCAAGCGGCTTAGAATGGATACCAGTGCGGGCTTTTGTGAACACTATGACGAAATTCGGCGATTTTACTAGCTGGAGAATCTCTATGCCAGCCAAGCTACTATTAGACTTTCCGGAAAAATTCTGCCCGTTAAAATTAGTTACTGGCCTGTTGTTTATATTATTCCGTGTCCATACTCACGATTTTACAGCCTTCAATACAATGAATTATGTGGGCCCAAGTTCAGTGTCTGTCCTTTATCAATATGACAAGTGACACATTGCTGGTATGTGAAGAAGTCTGTCTGCCGGGAAGTACTGCCGTGTTATTTGGCAGACGGGTACCAGGTTACTGCCCCTATCTTCAGAGGGAAAGAGCCTGCCATGAAAATGCAAGCAGCGCCTTCCTCTGAATCATTGGTGTCCATCTACAAAATTACACGGCGTCATATCCGAGAAAGCAGGAACCATCGAAGTAGTGGTTGCGTATTTTGAAGAAAATGTGTTTCAAATATATCCTATCTTTATATGTACTACTGTACTACTGTCCGTATGTACATTACTGTTTTTCTATTTATGTATATTACCGTTCTTCTCTCAATGCATATTACTGTTCTTCCCTTTATGTGTATTAGTGTTCTTCTCTTTATGTGTATTACTATTCTATGTATATTACTGTTCTCCTCTGTGTGTATATTACTGTTCTTCTCTTTATGTACATTACTGTTCTTCCTTTATGTACATTATTCTTCTTCTTTTATGTATAATATTGTTCTTCTCTTTATGTGTATTACTTTTCTTCTCTTTGTGTGAATTACTGTTCTTCTCTTTACGTATATTACTGTTCTGCTCTTTATGTATGTTACTGTTCTTCTTTTTATATGTATTACTATTCTGTCTATGTATACTACTGTTCTCCTCTGTATGTATATTACTTTTCTTGTCTTTTATGTACAAGTGTAAGAACCACTGCCACCGGGTACAAACCCAATTGCAGTAAATAAATATTATATCATATGCTCTGAGATATTTTTGCGTTTAACGTAACAAATTTTAGCATGGCCAACTTTTCAGTACGATTGCAAATCTAACTGGCTTCAGAGGAGGGATTGTTTCCATTCTACAAGCATCATGTGTTTGGGGTTGGAGGTTATTGTAGTTAGTGCAGTGAATGGCTATTGGTCAGCTGTAAGGGATAATAGATAGCAGGTAAAAGTCAAGGGAAGTAGAATAATGTGATGATAAAGAGTGAGAATGTTTAAATGCGAAAATAAGTGAGTCCCAGATACGCGCGCTGTAGGGGAGACAGTATGGCGCTGTACTTTCATCATCAAGAAAAATTACTTGTCTGTTGTTTGCTTCAAATCTTGTTATTTGTTGTGAGACTGGATTCGATTTAGATTGTTTTTGGATTCAGAGAGACGTGCTGCCTCCATCTAGGGGTAGAAGATTTAAAACTGAAAATAAAGGTAGCTGGTACGTATCTTCCAAATTACACGGTGTCACATCCCAGAAGGCAGAGGTCTTACTAGTCATCGCCATGAGAACCTAAAATATCGTTGTTACGTATTTTCTAAAGAATTCGTTTTTTTTAATCATTTTCACCCTTATTCGCTGTGTTTTAAGCAATTTAATCATAAAATGCAACGACTTTTAACATGAGTAGCATTTTCTACATGGTTATGCAAACGTTGCGATACTGCTTGTGGTGATTTCAATATGAAGGTAAAGATGTCCCTGTGCACGCCATCAAGACATGTTGGGGAGTGGAAGTATAAGTCCCTTGATTTGTATCTTGGGCACTAGATGATTGTGAGTGGTCAGTTTCACGCTTCCGGTGACTTTACCCACAAGGAAAGAGTACCCGACACTTACTAAATAGCTGGGGGTGGTCCCAGTGCCTCTCTGTTCGCCGTGTAGAAGAGAAAATTCTCTTGTCTTCGCTGGTAATTGGGAAAGGATTACTCCATCGCCCAGCCATAGGCTTGTCACCAGAGAAGTCGAAGCGTCGGAAGTACACCTTTGCCGAAACTAGAGCTGTTACCGTATCATTTACAAAGATTTTGCTCAGATGGGCCCCTTGAGAGGAGGCAGTCTTAATCACTCAAAACGGACTTACTTTCCGAAGCGTTGTCAGAGAAAAAAACAACCAAAGGGGACAAGCCATTTCCGAAATAATAGTCATGTTTGTTGTTCCTTTGAGATAAAGTTATGCTGCTCTACGCTTGTTTCGGTGAAACGAAGAAACGTCTACTGGAATCACAAGGAAGCCGTATTTATTCTATCCTTCTACCTCAGTGAATATGAAGTGGCTGACAGTGTGCATCGACCGAATCTGAATGCCATGAAGCCGTCACGAATTGGACTTGTCATACGGTCCATTGTGTTCTGACCCATGCTCCAGCTGTGACCATGAGGTCACTTGTTTTTTCACCTTCCGACACGCTGAATACAAATATAACACTTTGTAAGGTTACAATGCAGCTCTGGTCTAGGTGTTTCGTCTTAAAAGGGCTTAAGTCTGGCCTAGGGTGAAGAGGTCTTTTTGTGAAACAGAAACGCAAGACGTAACAGGAGGACGGGAAAAGTTGCATATTGAATTCATAATATGTACCTTTTACCAAATACTGTATTATTACAGTGGTTGGATCATGGAGATGTGTTGGCCGGGGCGTGTATAATTTGGTATGAGAAACGGCAAACTCCGTATACAGTTTTGGTCGGAAAATGTGAAGATAGCCTCGCACTTGTAAACCTAGGAGTAATTGTGTGGAAAATATTAAAGCCGAGAAACTCAGCTCAAGCTGTAAATATTCTGAATTAAGTCGGGGAGGTGCTCCGTTCAAATCTTCATCGCCCTCCTCGGTCCCATATGCAAATTCTATGCCATGGCCTTCAGTTCTATAATTACTGCTTCCTTCCCATTATTTATGTTCTGTTACTCACATTCAAACATTTATCACCAGTTTGAGGTACTGACAGCCTTCTTCAGAACGTTGCATGTACATACGAATAAATAAGTAAGAAAATAAATAAATATGTACATAAACAAATAAATAATGCGAAACATGTTGAGTGAAAGAAAATTATGACATTTCATAACGTTTTGAGTTAAGATTCATTTTGCTGTAAATAGTGTGTAGATACCAATTAATTTACAGTGACAAGGCCACGTGCTGGTTTACCGGAAAACATGTTTGGCTTTCGGGCAGGGGCAGGAGGTCCCCCCCCCTACTCGAAATCGTTCAGACCGGCTGTAAGGCCCCCAAATTCTGCAATGCAGTGGGTACCGGGAGCTCTTTTCTTGGGGGATAAAGTGATCGGAGCGTGAGACTGGCCACTTACCTCCATCTGATGCAGAGTTTAAGGATGAGTGAAACTATACTTTCAGCTCTCCATGATTATACTTTGATTTTGGCCACAATGCATTTTGTTGTCACGGGACATGCATTCTTTTGGACCCAAAAATTTCCGTTCGGGCAGTTTTTTTTTGTCGATATGTGCGAATTTTTGGCGATTTGTTTTTTCTTACCCAGTTTGCTTTTTTTAATGGTACCGAAATACAAAAAGTACCACTTCTTAAGCCCCTTGTGGCGTTCAAACGGAAAACGTTACTTTACCTAGTGGCTGAGGCACTGCGCTACAGGCGGAAGGTTGAAGGTTCGATTCCCGAAGGCATCATTGGGATATTTTATTCACATAAACCTTCCGGCCGCACTATGGGCCTGGGGTCGAATTAGCCTCCAACAGAAATGAGTACCAGGGATATTTCTTAGGGATAGAGGCGGCCGGTGCGTAGGGCTGACAGCCTTACTATCATGTGCCGATTGTCTTGAAATCTGGGAGCCTCAACCTCCTGGAACCCTCGGGGACTGTCCGGGCCTGTAATGGGATTGCTTTACCTTTGTATTTAAATTTTTGCTTCTACAAATTACTGTGCTTTGTTTTACACAGTCTGTGCTTACTGATCATAGGTAAATTTCTTGTTTCCACGTAGTGTTGGTGTTATGGCTTCCTGTCGTTACAATGTCTGTTACTTGGTTTGTGACGCAGAAGGCCTACTCTACTGTGTGTAGTGAAAGTGGTGCTGGAGGCAGTCAAAGTGTCCGGGTCTCCTCATCTGTGTTCGCCTCGTAGTAAGTTCTAATTGGGACTCTTCATGGCATTTTAATGTACATCATTATTACTGCGCTAACTTATGTATTCATTCGTGACTTAACAAGTACTTAACGACACTCGTCTGTTTCTGATTCTTGAATCAGTGATTTTTAAAACGTGAGACAAAAGTTTGAGAGTGGGTCAATGCATAGGTCCAAGCGACAAGAAAACTTACTTTGCGTGCAGCTGGCTTTTTAATTCATTGATCTCATCTATTAATAAGCCCTTATTAATTGACAAATGATCCGGTTTTTGACGTTCAGTTGACCGTACATCGTGATAAATTCTTATAATAAAACCAACTAGATGCACTAATTTCTCAAATTTATTTTTGGAATAAAACTCTATATGTTTCGGACAGTTCCTCTGTCCATCATCAAGAGTTTTTCACTGTACACACAGCTCGCAAGCTGTCAGCAAACCTGTACGATATGTACCATTGCTGTGTGTACAGTGAAAAACTCTTGATGATGGACAGAGGAACTGTCCGAAACATGTAGAGTTTTCTTCCAAAAATAAATTTGAGAAATTAGTACATCTAGTTGATTTTATTATAAGAAATGAGCCGGTATCTCTCAATCTTTTCAGCGACAAGGCAATGGCTGTTGAACGGGTAATAATGGGTTTTGTTCCCGGTGGACGCAGTGTTTTTTTCTTAGCGAACTTATAGCTTACAGACCAAAACTGGGGCCCAAACAACTTTCAGTTTAATGGGGACCGGAGGTAAAGCTATTGGGGACGTGAAGACAATTACTTCCATCCATTTTGTAAGGCATTAACGTTAGGAACTGGAGCTAAGCCCTAAGTCGTTCCTGGTGATGCGTAATTAAGAATATGGCAACCATACCTTTTAAAGTACCGTGATTTAGGTAGATGTAGAAGCTTATTTTGAAAAGCTTTGATATGTGTTAAATCACGACAGGCCTATTCATTTTCAAAACCGTCAACACGGGCTTAAATTTTGTTAACTACGACTACGTACTGTGTTCGCGTATATATATGTTAAAGTTTAAATAGTGACTGTTTCGTCTTAAATCTAACGATTTTACGTGGCATTCATATTTATCTCGAAGTACAGGCAAAGTCTGTGTGCTGTTCATATTGTGAATCTGTTGCCACTTATCTCAGTTAAACTGAAGATCCTGCTCACATCATCATCTTTATTTGGGAGGTCCGAGGTTAGGACCTTGACCCGGATATCCTGGCTTACATTCAGGGAGTATTGGGACCTTTTTCTCCGGGACAAAACGCCTAGAGCATGAAGCTGACGTTTGACCTTCGTCTAATATTGAGGTTGAGAATGAGTGGAACTATGCTTCCACTCACCCCCTCCCCCCCATATGCCTGAATTGCGACAGCAGGGAAAATTTTACGGAAAAGAATGGACACAAATTCACGTAGGCCTGGATACCAGAGGAATTTTCTAATAACTGGAAGCTGTGTAGGACATTTCAAGTGACACATCTAATTCTGGCATGGACAGGTAGGCGGACCTAGGTGAATATCTTCATTTTTAGGCGACTTCGCAAAATTGCGAAAAAGGCTATTGGAACAACTCGGTTCCCACCAGACGGATTTTCGTGAAATTTGATATTTGAGTATTTTTCGGAAATATGTAGAGAAAATTCAGATTTTATTAAAATCTGAGAAAAAGAACGGGTACTGTATATGAAGACCAATATACGTTTTGTTTATCTTCTCTCGTTCTGTTCTTCTTAGAACGAGAACCGTTTGAGACAATTTGTAGAGACGTTCAAGACACGCATTTTATATCAAATAACTTTTTTCCCCGAAAATCGTGCCGTTTATGAGAAAATGTGGAAAAATATTGTAGATCCGGGCAGGCCACAGATAATATGGCGCATGCCCATGCATGCACACACACACACACACACACACACACACACACACACACACACATAATATGTAATACTTATTGCATTTCCACTGTAACATTTGTTGCACGTTTATACCTACGTTGTCTGTCTAGTTTAAATATTTGTTTTCAATATCTGGGTCAAACTATTATTTACTGCTGTGTTTGGACAGTTGTTAAATGTTTTTTTAATGCAGTCTGATAGTAACATTGCTCTCATACACGTTTACAACCGAAATAATTGTGTAATAATAAAATATATGTAAATCAAATAATACTCACAAGTCGATATTATTAGGCTGATTGCGGGCTTGCAGAATGAGAGCTGGTATTCGTTTCTCGACTGTCACACCGTCATTAACTGTGGAGCCCGTGCAGCCTCCCAGCCAAGTGTGTTGGACCTGCAGAAGCCACAGGGTTTAAGCGGTCGAATTGTGAAGTTCCCCACGTACCTCCGTTTAGTGCTCCATACGTCGTTAGGTAGTGGGCCGTAAGCAGTAGACGTAATAATAATAATAATAATAATAATAATTCTACTTTATTCATGTGCTTACTCAGTTCAGTGAGGGGGCCAATTACAGAAACAACACAAACTTGTATTAAGGGAGAAAAGTCAACTACATAAAATATAAACAAGACAAAAAAGAACATTAGAATAAATCGAAAAGTACGCGTGAAGAAACAACTAATAGTGTTGTTTATTATAAAAGAAAGGAATATACAAGGCCAGAAACAGTACAAAATAAAAAAAAAAAGAAATAATAATAATTATTTATAATAAAAATAATATGTT
>Ga0123353_10016009_pt1 | contig 10937 bp, 5 predicted proteins | sample TergutLab28metaG_3_FD_92763 | JGI IMG/M metagenome (GOLD analysis project Ga0123353, IMG submission 92763) | Labiotermes labralis P3 segment gut microbial communities from Petit-Saut dam, French Guiana - Lab288 P3 | ecosystem: Host-associated > Arthropoda: Insects > Digestive system > Gut ... | reverse complement strand
TATGGTGCCAAATCGGGTGCTCGCGGGTCTTAATTAGTGTAAGAACTTTTTCCGGGCAAATCAGTTTGAAACTGGCTCGAAACTGAAGGGCGGAACACACAATGAAAGACATAATAGAACTTATTCCAGGCAAATACGCAGCGGAACGAGCTGTTCGCAAGTTTGTTATGGAAGTCGTAACGAACCTCCCGCGCAGGCAGCGCGAAGCAGTGATACTCTATTATTATGATGACCTGGATATCACTGAAGTGGCATGGGCTATGAGCATTTCATATCCAAAGGTGTCAAAGTACCTTGCGCAAGCAAGAAAAAAACTCATAAGCGAGATCGAAAAGAAGCAGCTGTCGGAGGGTTTTGGTTCAATGGCTAGGGAACCCGCAAACAGCCTCATTCCGAGAGTGCTTCAAACCGAATCCGAGGAGTTCATACCTGACGACCCGGTTTGGAAAAAACGCGTGCTCGAACAATGCCGACAGTATATTTTGTCCGACTCGCACGAGTCATCCGTACAAACGCCGTTCCGTTGATTAAGTGTTATTGAGAAGACAAGGCGCCGTCCGCGCCGGGAGGTAATAATGAATCTTGTTATAAGCGCTCTGGGGTTGATACTCGCTGTCGTATGCGATGTTCGCGCACTCCTGATCAAGGACGAGGACAAAGAACCCAACCAGGGATGGCTCTCAGTATCGGTGTTTATGGGGATATCGGGCGCTTTTCTGATACTCATCAATCAGGAAATGAGCAGTCCGGTCGTTCTTGTCAACCTGTGGACGATCATGCACGCGACAATTCTTATAGTAGAGATACTTGCGATGAACCTGGCGTTCAAAGGAAGAAAGGCGGAGACTCATGTTCACGCAAAACCGCCGGCACGCCACCCGCCGCCCGCCGCCTAACAGTTACAGTTCACGGTCGGCTGGGATTCACTCTGACTTGCGTGAAAATGTCGCGTGGCCGGCTTCAAGTCAGTCCTATAGCTCTATCCCTACCCCGGGATGTGCTCCTGCCGACCTCCGCGAACAAGTACACGCTGCGTCAGAGTGAATCCCAGCCGACCGTGAACTGCCACCCACAACCCGCAGCCTAACCGGCAAATCCCCTGCAAATAGCAGGACATACACCCGAAGAAACGCATTCTCAAGGGACTGCGTTTTTTCGGGTTTTTTTTCGGCGCGTTTTTGTTCACAGAAAGTTCATTAATTCCGTAGTGCAAAAAGTTTCTTTTATGGGTCTTATATAGCATCAGAACTCTATGAGGGAACACCGGTTTTTGGAATGGAAAAAGGAGTTCGTCATGAATAGCCAGAGCATACCGCATGAAACCAAAGTCGTAAGAAAATACAGTAAACAGGAACAGGAAGAGTTTATCGCACTGGTGGAAAAAGCAGTGCTGGGCGACCGCGTCGCTTTATATAACCTGTGCGAGAAGCTGGCTGACAGTATCTTGTATCGCACCAGATATATTATAGGTAACGAAATGGACGCTGAGGATGTATCTCAGACAATCATGCTGCGTATCTGCGAAAACATTCAAAACCTTCGCGAGTCAAAGGCTTTCAGGGCATGGCTGGGAGGCATCGTACTCCACGAAACCAGACGGCATTTCTCAAAGCAGTCAAAACACGGAAACGTTTTAAACATCGACGATTATATTGAAGAACTCTCGGAAAAAAGATCCCATATGCTGCCTGACGAGAGCGTTGAGAAAAAGAGCATCCGGCACGCGGTAATGGAGAGCGTATCCCATCTTCCGCACAGGCAGCGAGAGGCAGTTGTACTTCATTACTTCGACGACATGTGCATTACAGATGTGGCAAGCGTGATGCGTATTCCGCATCAGAGCGTTACAAGATATCTTGCATTGGCGCGAAAAAAGCTCATGTCCGAGCTACAGCAGCAGCAGTACATACAGAGCATGCAGCCGGCTTCCGCGCTGCCATTGGGTACGGTCATATCCGACGCGTTCAAAGCGGGCGCCGCCGAGTTTGTGCCGTCAAACAGCGTATGGTTCAAAGGCGTCCTTACCCAATGCCACCGCTTCATACTCTCGGGCGCGGCGACGCCGGACAGTTTTGCTGCGGGAGCGGCCGCGGGAGCGGCTGCGGGAACAGCCGCGGGAACAGCCGCGGCGGATGCTTCACCTTTTAAAATGTCGTTCAGCATGGTGGTGGGAGTCATGACCACTATGATAGTAGCGGGAGCGGTCGCGCTTGGGATACTGATCAACGGTGCGCCGCACAAAGCGTCGGCCAATCAGCAAGCGATCAATCAAGCTGCGATGGAAGCCAGGATCGTATTCACAGGCGGAGAAAACTACAGAGGAACAGAGCGGGTCAACCCCATCCGGGCCGAACTGCGCGCCGAGGAAACTTCAGGATTGTTGTCGGTGCTGCAGTGGTGGATATCCGAAGCGGGGAGCGAGGCAATACTTTTCGAAGGACAGGACGGAAGCCTTGACATTAATGATGCGCTGAGCCTGCTTAAGGCAAACGGCGAGTTAGGTGAGTATAATCTCATCCTGCGATTCGAGGATGAGCTGGGGTATATATATCGGCTCAGCAGCAACTTCTACATTAATGAAGTACCCGTTCCGTTGGACGACGGACAAGCCGGGCGGGAATGAAACTCCTTCTCCGGCTGTCCGTTGTTCGTAGTCATTGCATAATGTGTATTGTGCATACGCGGCAGATACCGCGTCAGGAGGAACCATGAAGATGCACCGTCTGATCTCCAGGTTATTGGTTTTAATACTGACAGCAGCGATGATGTTGCCGATTTCTACCGTTGTCGTAAGAGCGCATGAAGCAGGCGCAGGCATAAAGTTCGAAAGCAGGACGGTATTTACGGTAACTTACAACTGCGGCGTGGGTTACCCGGGATACAAACCTCCTGAGGCGGACTATGGGCCGGGTGTGACAGTCGAGGTCAACGGGCCGCTTAGTGATTGGGCTGAGTTCGAGTTTACCGGTTGGAGGTACAACGGGCCGACGACTCAAAACAGGAACGGCGCCGCGATCATAAACGGGTCCGTACTGAGTGCGAATACATTCTTCATTATGCCCGAAGGCGACGTAACGTTTACTGCGCAATGGACGGTTAAGAGATGTAAAGTAGATTTTTACATAAACGACGGCGGGCTTGAAGCGCCGTACCATACGATTTTCGTAGTCTATGGCAGGTCGATCACGGGCGGGAAGATGCCGGACGGACCGTCGCGCCCCGGATTCGGGTTTATAGGCTGGAGCCTCGAGCGAAGCAACACCCTGGATGAGAGCGTCAGAATCGCAACCATGAGTATCCGGGAAGATATAGATGTGTTCGCGATATGGAGTATTGACGAAGAACCGCCTGAGGAAATCGATGAACCGGATGAAGAGTCAGATGAACCTGAGCAGGAACAAACGCAGGAGCCGACTCAGGAGCCAACCCGGGAACAGCCGCAAACAACGCCAGACCGGACGCCCGGCGATCAGCCGCAATCCGATACGGCTCCGCCGGCACAAGCGGCTGGACGAGGAACGTTACCCGGTCTGCTGCGATGGCCTTTCTGGTCTTTCGAACCGAGCGTTTTCCCGCGCCCCGTCCCTGACCCGGACAGCGGTGTAGTATCCCCTGCGTCATCTCCCCCTGCATCCAGGCCTCTTGTGTCTGAACACATCTCAGTCCACGATCTCCCCGACCTGTTGACAGTGGACAAACTGACTGTAGAAGGCCCGGCGCCGGCCGGCAGAAAAATCATCGAGTTTGAGGACCTGCCTATCCCGATGATAAGGTTCGGAGAAAAGGGCGTACTGTTATTCCCTCCTGAAGGGGCGGAGGCCTGGGCTCTTCTCAACCTGATACTGGCGGCGCTGGGATTCATATACGCGCTGATCAACATAGCCCGCGCCCTGTTGCGAAAGAGACGCATAAGGAAAGAATACTGCGACAGAGGCGACGAGATAAGAATCGAGGATCTTTGCGAGGAAGAAGAGAGCATGACCGTCAGGCTGCTCAGGCCCAGTTGGCTGGCTGCTTCGATCATCCTCGGAATACTGGGAGCGCTGCTGTTCGCGCTGACGCAGGACATGAGCAAAATGATGGTCCTGATAGATATCTGGACGCTGGCGCATATGATAATTTTCGCGGTAGAGCTGATAACGGTGATATTCATCTTCAAAAAAGACAATAAGAGGAAAAAAAGAAAAAGAAGATACTGACGAGTCAATCAAGTTGTAACACCGACCAGAAATATCAATGGATGGTTTTAGAATAAACAAACAATATATAAATAATAAAAAGGAGCTGACATCATGAAAAAGAAACTTTTGGCGCTCATTTTGGTCCTGGCATTGACCATAGGCGCCGCAACGTTAGCGCAGGCATTCGATTCGGACGGTTCAATAGTATTCGAGGATGGTAACGTTATAATCATCGATCCGGGCTGCTGCGAATGTTATGGCCTGCCGCCTGCAACAGGCTGCATATGCGAATGCCACGAGCATGACAGCGTAAAAGACACAAGCAACTTCCGTACATTTAACTTAGGCGGAGAACTGTTCTTCGGCACGTGGGAAGTCGGATCGCATGGTATCTTCAAGTCCGCAGATACAGTGCAAACTACCGCCGCAGGAACTCACACGGGTATGTTCGTCGTCAACCAGACTACAAGCGCAGCAAAAGTAGGAGTTTCGATCACCGAGTTCATCTTCGATACTGAGGAGTTCTCGCTTGAAGGCGCTGAACTAACGCTGGTCGCATACGGTTTGGAAGTCGGGGACGGCACCAGCAAAGGCACGGTGACACAGAACCCAAGGCAGAGACTGGAACCGGGTGAAGGTGCAGTCCTGATTCTCACAACCCCCTTGGCAAGCCGCGTGAAGGCCGCATGGTCCGGCGAGCTGGTTGTCGCACCCGGCACCGCAAACAGAGCGGAGACTGCGCAGGCGCTCCTTACATGGGAAGTGAGCGATATCTTATAAGGATCGGTTAAGCGGTACTACTCCCGGGGCGGGCGAACGGGTCATCGTGCCCGCGCCGCCCGCCCCTGCCCCCCAATAGTGAAGTGAGTTGCACGCCATTCGCGTCAGCACCGTAGAGAGGTGAAAACAGTGAACAGAATCTCGAATAAAAGTCTGCTGAAGCATAAGACTTGGGAACTGGCGGATAAAGGCAGAAGGATCGGGCAGAGAACCCTTTCAATACTGCTTACCACGGTTATGCTTGTGTCTCTGATGATACCGGCTTTGCGGGCGCTGCCGGACGAGCAGTTTGCGCGTGCGGAGCTATTGTGCAGCCACATTCACGAGGCGGTGTGTTATGCCGTACCCGAAGGGCACGTCTGCTCTGAAGAAACGGGCTGTGAGCCTGTGTATCGCAAAGCGGACGAAGAAACAGAGGAGACGACCGGCGAAGAAACAGAGGAGACGACCGGCGAAGAAACAGAGGAGACGACCGTCGAAGAAGCTGAGGAGTTGACCGGCGAAGAAACAGAGGAAGCGTACGGCGAAGAAACAGAGGAAGCGTCCGGCGAAAAACTAGATGAGAAGACCGGCGAAGACCCGGAACTCATAGGCTGGATTTGCCGCGTTGTTCCCGAACTTGTATGCGAACACTCCCTATGTCTCCCGGGAGATATGTGCCTTGTGGAGCAGGACGACGATATAACCGGCTTCGGCGGGGGTATGCAGCTAATGAGGGGCGCCATGCCGTCCATGTCAGGGTGTACTGTTGAAGGCGTCTTCTCCGACGAATACGGCTCGCTGTATGAAGCGTTCGACGCAATCAACAGCGGACCTCCCGGAGCATATACAGTCACTGTGCATGGGGACGAGGAACTGACAGAGTCGCTGGAGATTGGCGAAGGTTGGGACGTCACGATTACTTCTTCCGGCAATCAGCCCTCTACCTTAATACAACAGTCGGGCGAAAGGCACTTTTCTGTCTCGGGCGCCCTGACGCTTGAAAACATCATCCTTGAAGGATCCGGCGCCGATAAGGGAACCTATTATAGCGGCGGCGTTACTATGAGTGGTTTTGGCACACTCGTCATGGGCGCCGATTCTGTCATAACGAGATGCTATAACTATAACGGCGGAGGAGTTTTTGTTCAAGCTGACGGAGACGGCGGAATGCTCATAATGGCAGGCGGAGAGATAACCGGCAACACAGCTAACTACGAGGGCGGAGGCGTGTATGTGGGTGACATGCCCGGACCTTTTTACCTGACCATTGAAGGAGGTAAAATCAACGATAACGAAGCCCGCGCCGAGGGCGGAGGCGCTTACCTTGGCGACGGTTCTGTGTTCGCCATGAGCGGCGGTGAAGTAAGCGGTAATAAATCTGCCTCCGACGGCGGCGGCTTATACATGCTCGGAGCAGGCGAGAGAATAATGTCCGGCGGCAAAATAAGCGCTAACACTGTAATTAATGGCGTTGGCGGCGGCGTGTCCCTATTTAACGACTCAAGCTTCGAAATAACCGGCGGCGAGATTTCATATAACGAAGCTGCAATCGGCGGTGGTATATATACCGAAAACCTGGGGCTGCTGATCGTGCGCGCCGGAGTTATTTTCGCTGGCAACAAAGCCGATCAAGCGACAGAGCGGGAACCAGCTAATAACACCGTTTACGCATCGAACATCAAATGCACAAAATGGACGATTCCGTTCACGCAGGGGTACAACAATTATGACATAAGCCAAAACGGCGCCCCTATTGAAATTGCGAGATACATTGTGACGAGAGACAACGACGGAGCCGTTATCGGCGGTTTTCACTGGCTAAACAACGCTGTGACTGCGTGCGGGAACTATGCGCCTAATAATTATACATATACCATAACGGCAACGACCAACGACAACGATTTTACTGACCTGGATGATACCGCAGGTAAGAACGGAGTGCCTGTATATACAGGAACTTCCACCAGCGGCAATACGTCTGCCCGTGTGATTATCCCGGCTGCAAAACGGATAACGCTGACTTCCAACCAATCAGCAGCATACACAATAAAGCAAAAAAGCTTCGACCGGCACTTTTCAGTCTACGGCCACTTGACGCTGGAAAACATCGTCCTTGAAGGGGTGGGATTGAAAGAGGGCATGGTATTCAACGGCGGCGTAGAGGTGCGCGACACCGGTAATTTATTCATGAACAACGGCGGTGTTATACGGAGCTGCTACAATCACGAGGGCGGCGCTGTTCGCTTGACTTCTATTATGTCCACCGGCTATTATTCTACGTCCACCGGCGGTAAGCTTACGATGAGCGGCGGTGAGATCAGCGGCAACAGGGGCAGACTCAGTGGTGGAGTAAGTGTCGGCAGCCTCTGCGTGTTTACAATGACTGGCGGTGTGATAAGCGATAACACTAGCGATTCCGTAATTGGTACTGGTGGTGGTGTAGGGTTTACTTTCGCCTCGAACGCGACTACCGGCGGACTCTTCACCATGCATGGAGGCGAAATAAGCGGCAACACATCTCCCGATGGAGGCGGCGTGAATGTCACCAGTGGAACGTTCCTGATGACTGGCGGTGTTATAAGCGGTAACACTTCTAGCGCCTATGGCGGAGGAGTGTCTGTAACTCGTACTGTAACTTCGTCCATTGTCGGAAATTTCACCATGTCAGGCGGTCGTATTATAGATAACTCAGCAGGAACGTATGGCGGGGGAGTGCGCATAGGTATCAGTCAAATGTTTACAATGATCAACGGTGAGATAAGCGGCAACAATGCTAAATGGGGAGGCGGCATTTGTTTGGATCCGCTGGCAGAGTTAGTCATAAAAGGCGGTATCATCACTGCAAATATAGCTACCAACTACGGCGGCGGCGTGTATGGTAGTACTAATGCAACTAATGGTCCTGTGTTCACCTTGGAAGGCGGAAAAATCTGCAATAATCAGGCTATTGATAGCGGCGGCGGTGTGTATATGACGCGAGGCGCATTCAAATTGAAAGGCGGCGAGATAAGCGAAAACACAGCATCAATTGGCGGCGGTGTATTTTTAAATAATGATTTTTTTGGAACAGGCGGCATAGCGTACACCATGGAAGGTGGCAAGATAAGCGGCAACACAGCAAGTCAAAGCGGCGGCGGGGTTTATTTCAAAGGCAGCGGAACAATACACGGAGTTTTCGTAATGCTCGATGGTGAAATCATAGGCAATAGCGCTCCGGAAGGAGGCGGCATGTTTTTGCACGATCTCGGAAAGGCCGTAATGCGAGGCGGCGAGATCAGCCAAAACACAGCAAGTGAAGATGGCGGCGGCGTACATGTGAGCAGCTCTTGCGATTTTTCGATGGAAGGCGGAAAAATAAGCGGCAATAAAGCTTCCGGCAATGGCGGCGGTATTTTTGTAAATGGAACGGCGACTATTACAGACGCCATGATAGTTGGCAACAATGCCGGCCTTGGCGGAGGCATTTATGCGTATCCGCTGAGCAGCCTGAAGGTTGACTCATCAGCAACTCCTAATCAGACTGTGTTTGCCGGCAACGCAGCCGCGCAAGCCAGGGAAGCTGCGCCATCTGAACAAGCCGTATATGATGCAAATGTATTCACAAATAAATGGACGTCCCCCTTTGTTCAGGGCTTGAACAATTACGATATATACAGCACCGGGAGCGCCATAACAAGCATAGTAAACGTTCATTTCGACAAGAATCATGATGATGAGTTCATTTCCGGATGCAGCATGGACGCTGACCCGGTCAACATGGCAGTGTTCGTCGGGCAATCTCCGGGTACATTGCCCCTCCCGCCGGCAAGGGAATTGTACTTCTTTGAGGGATGGAACACAGTTGCTGACGGCAGCGGAACATGGTTTACTGCAAGTACTGTTGTTAACGCAAACCTTACCGTGTACGCGCAGTGGTTGGATGGGGACGCTTTTACGGTCACCTTCAATAGTAACCACTCGGACGCCGGAGGCTGGACTAATGCAGTGCCTGCTGCAGTTGCAATTGCAGGCGGCGACGCCTTAGGCGTGAGGATGCCTGTTCCTCCTACGCGGGAGGGGACGTTCTTCCTCGGCTGGAATACCAGGCCGGACGGGCTTGGAGACGGCTTTACCGGCGCGACTGCTGTAGTTGGAGATATCACGCTCTATGCGCAATGGGCGCAGAACCACATTATCACATTTGACAACAACCACGATGACCATCCCGCTACAGGCTGGACGAACGCTATGCCTGCGAGTGTGACCGTGATGGACGGGCTGCATATCGGACTGGCAATAATGCCCGTAGAACCTACAAGGGAAGGTTATGCATTCTCCGGCTGGAACACGCAGTCCGACGGAAACGGCGATGCGGTCACTTACTTATATGTAGTTGAGAACAGCCTGACAGTGTACGCTCAGTGGACGCCGGTCTGTATAGTTACTTTCGATAAGAACCATTCCGACTCAACCGGCTGGACGCCTGTGACGCCGGCGTTCCTTAACGCGCCTGAAGGAGAACCTTTGGGAAGGCTGCCGCTCAGCCCGCCTACCAGGACCGGATGGGTTATGTCAGGGTGGAACACTGAGCCTGACGGCATAGGGGAGCCCTTCACCGCCAACACGCCTGTCACTGAAGATATCACTGTATATGCACAGTGGCGCGAAGAGTTCACCGTTACATTTGATAAGAACCACAACGACGCGGGCGGGACGCTGCCCAATCCGACGAGCATGACGACATATAACGGAGGCTCGCTCGGGATACTGCCTGCGCCGCCGACGAGGGCGGGCTGGAATCACAGCGGCTGGCTCGACGGCAACGGCAATGTGTTTGACGCGTTAACCATCGTCCCGCAAACTATGACAGTCTATGCCGTGTGGACGCCGGTAGAATCAATAACCGTGACTTTTGACAAGAACCACACTGACGCTGCAGGAATGTTCACACAGGCAAACCCGCTTTTCGTGAATATTCACATGGGCGGCTCGCTTGGTATGCTAATGCCGAAGCCGCCGACGAGGGCAGGGTATGCATTTACCGGATGGGGAACTACGCAAGCAGGCGTCAGCATTGTGACCGCAACTACTCCTATATCCGCCTCGACGACACTTTACGCACAGTGGACGAAAGCCGTAACGGTCAGGTTTGATTACGCTCCCCGCCCAAACGTTAAGCTGGGAGTATACCCCTACACATCATGGCGGGAGTCCGATCCCGTAAGAATAGCCTACCCTTCGGCTTCTATGACGATCGGCGCTTTCCCGGAACCGCCCTTTGTCAGGGGAGAGTTCTTCCTCGGGTGGAAAATGGGCAGCGGCGGCAATTATAAGGATCCTGACGTTTCGGTCAATACAGTGATAAGCACACTGTCGATGAACAAGGGCGAGTACGTCTTATATGCCGCATGGGATCAGGCAAACATTATCTTCTACGATAAGAACCACAGCGACGCGGGCGGTTGGACAGACGCGATCCCGAACGAAGCCTATGTGCTGAAAAACGCTCTGCTTAAAGAAACGGACATCCCGCACACGAACCCGACCCGCGAGGGTTACTACTTCAAGGGCTGGTCGACCAACCCCAACGGGGGAGGCTCCAACAAGGTCGCGGTCGGCTACAAGCCCCCTGCCAGCGGCGAACACATCCTTTACGCGGACTGGGGTATCATAACATACAATATCGACTATATCCTCGGCGGCGGCAAGAACCACCAGAGCAACCTGCAGTCTTACACCGCCAGGAACAGCTTCCCGATAAACTTCAGCGCGCCGACGCGTCCGGGTTACACATTCCTGGGCTGGACAGTCCAGTACGCAAATCCTGCGTACCAGGCGATCACGACGCCCTCGCTATCGTTTTCGATCGCCAATAGCACGACCGGGGATGTGACGCTGACGGCGATATGGAGCGCGCCGATCAACTACTCAGTTTCGTATGTCCTTGCAGGCGGGTCTTCGGTTCCGGAAAACCCATCGTCATCTAACGTCGAGCTGCTTCCCGTCGGCATTAAG
>Ga0123353_10016006_pt1 | contig 10938 bp, 6 predicted proteins | sample TergutLab28metaG_3_FD_92763 | JGI IMG/M metagenome (GOLD analysis project Ga0123353, IMG submission 92763) | Labiotermes labralis P3 segment gut microbial communities from Petit-Saut dam, French Guiana - Lab288 P3 | ecosystem: Host-associated > Arthropoda: Insects > Digestive system > Gut ... | reverse complement strand
AATAATATTATTATTATTATTATTATTAGTAGTAGTAGTAGTAGTAGTAGTAGTAGTAGTAGTAGTAGTAGTAGTAGCAGTAGTAGTAGTAGTATGTATGTATCATTAATGGTAGTCTACCATCTTCCAATCAGCAGTGACAATAATTGGCTTTAATCTCAAAGAATTTTAACTGATCTTCAAAATTTAAAAATCATCTTAACCACCAAGTCCTTTCTTATGTCCTTTTTAATATATCCTGAGCTTCATTAAATGAGAACACAAATAATGTAATTTACTTGTCATGTTGCCTTTCCAATGCACTTACTTATTCACTCTTTACCGCTGTTCAAGAAAAAGTACTTCACTGAGAAAACTGTCTGTGGTTCTTAGTCTCTAAAATGTTAGTGTCAGATATTTGAAAAGTTGTAACACAAAGACATGTCTGTAATATTTCTTCCTCGAGTCGATTTCTTTAAGGTATTTCACAATATTCGTCTTTGCAAACAACTGTTCACAAACATGGGTGCTTCCAAGAAGACTTATTTGTCGGGCATCTTTACTGAATACTCGAGAGAGATATCTTCATCGTTGCGCCGTGCATTTCGTAGAATCATCTGATTAGCATACCAATTAATACACATATATAAAATTTTTAAAATTAAAATATTTCATATATGTGCATTAATTGGTATGCTAATCAGATGACTCGAAAGAGAATTTATAGACAACAAAAAGTGGATTATTACAAAATTTACTTTTTAGGTATTTTAGGAATGTGGACGCAATAAATATTAATACGAGAAGAAATTGCTGTCTTGGGAGATCAGTACTTCAGCACTTATATACCAGGCCAGCTCAGCTTTTACGTGGTGTGGGCAGCTATGGTAGAATTTGTTCTGCATGCGTATACAACACGGACTTCAGCGCACAGAATGAAGAATGGATAGGTGTATATGTAATTAGGTTAATAACTTTATTGTGTGTTTGTCTACGTATCATGCGCAATGAAATTATACTGATAACAATAGGAAATGTTTATTAAAAATTCAATTCACATCTATTTTTGTCAAATGTTTACAAAATGAATTGGTAATATATGTTTCCATAGATACATAACTCACAAGTTTTCAAAATTGCTTCGGCGTCCTATCTCAGCTTTGCCACGGAAAGAGGTGAAAGTCGTTTTCTCATTTCCAGTGTCTCCTCCGGCAAAATGACACTGTCGAGTGAAACATGTTTTCCGCGGTTTACAGGTTGAGCAGGTCTCACATGCGCAGTACTTAGAAAGGCAATCCGTAATGTAAGACTAGATGCCTTTCGAAAGTGGACACTTCAGTTCTTTCACAATAAACAAATCCTCCAGACATGCTATGGACTACAATGAAAACAGTGAGACCTGCCTTAAACCTAATTTTGGCGTAATGGAAACCGGTCTTTATGGGGAAACGTCTTCGATTCTGAGTATCTGGAGTTCGGAGGATCCAAAATTCAAGGTTCTTTATTAAAAGGAACCTTCCTGCAACGGAGTAAAATTTCAGTCCCTTGCAGTTCCGTTGTAAGCAATTTTCGCCGTAAAATAAGATTACGTTATATAAACTTGTGGTGACCGCGGTGGCACAGTGGTTAAGGTGCTGTGCTACAAATCGGAAGGTCACTGGTTCGATCCCAGCTCATGTCAGTGGATTTTTCAGTGACATAAAATCCTTCCGATCGCACTATCGACTCAGCCTCTAACAGAAATGAGTACCAGGAGTATTTACTGGGGGGTAAAGGCGGCCGGTGCGTAAGGCTGACAACCTACCACCATCCTGTGCCGTCGTCACGAAATCCGTGAAACTTAACTTCCTGGAACCCTCTGGGCCCCTCCGGGCCTGTAACGGGACTGCTTTACCTTTACCTTTATATAAACTTTTAGACAGTAGCCCAACACAAAGATCGAAAATATGTAATAATTAACATTTACCTACTTCACAACAATATATACTCCTATAACTTAATGGATTACTGGTAGAGCAGAAGATTTTTACTGTTTTATGATGCACTACTGGGCAAAATCTAATCTATATTGTATTTATTATGATTATTTATATATTTTAATGTAAGTTGTCATGTGTTATTTGAGAACACATATATTTGCAAATGTTGTAAATTTTCTGTAAGGCCTGAAAATGTTTCCCAGGATCTCTTTCATAATAACAGCTGAAATACATAGTAGCTTCAAAACGTTCCCGGAATTCGCTGGTATAATTTACAGGAATTGCTGCATGAGGTAAAACTGTGAATAAAGAAATGTACATTTACATCCTTCTTCGCGGTCAGAAAGAAACGCCCGAAAAATGGAGAACCAACAGTTGATTTCTCCTTAATGATAATGCTCCAGCACAACGATCGGTTTTGGTCAAAGATTTCTTAACAAAGATCAATGTGACAACACTGGAGCATCCCCCACACTCACCTGACCTAGCTGCAGCTGATTTTTACCTGTTTCTGGTCTGAAAGCAGCATTGAAGGGACGGGGGCTCTTGTGATGGTATTAACATCTTTAAGAATGCGACGTAAGAACTTACAAGGCTTTCACAAAACGGCTTCCATGAATGTTTCTCCAACTTTACATTCGCTGGCAGAGGTTTATAGTTGCAGAGGGGGGCTGTTTTAAAGGAAATATAGCTTAAATGACTGCAATCTTTTACATTTCTCAGAAATAAAATGATTCCGGGAACATTTTGAAGCTACCTCATATATCGGTGCCAAAGTAAGTAAGACAATGTGGTCGATAATTGCGCTCTTCTTTGTTATTACGCAGCGAGTAAGGCAATATATCACCGAAGTTTCCGAACAAGCTGTCATTCACATCGGGACCTATATTCTGTCCCTAAACGTCGGTACCAAATTGCCAGTACTCTCTATGTAAATAAACGCAGTTCGCATCTAATTCGCGGCGGAAGCCTTAAATCACGCAAATGAACGTAGTTGTGAGTACAAATTTGGGTGTACCGAGATGGGTTGTCGAGTGCGTTTATTTAAATAATACGGACTTAATTAAAACCATTGCAGGCTAATTGCTTTTAAGAATCCAGTTTTTTAATGCTTTTTATAAAAAAATTTCTAACAACGTAACCCAGCGGTAAGTATTTCGGAGTGACAAACATCAAACAAGTCCATAAGTGATTAATGTCAAAAGATTGCCGTGTGAAATCATTATCAGATTCTTTACTGGTAAAAATCTGATACTATCAGATAAATAAGGGTTACATTTCGCGTGTTATGTCCTGAAGTAATCTCTGACATCGCCAGGTACGTCAGCAATTTTCTGAGTGTTTTTTAAGATGCGATCACATCCATAAACGATAAACTGCAGTTAACGATCAAAGTCCCGAGTGTGTAATTTAACATGACGAGATCAGATCATTTGACTCCTCTGACAAATTCTTATGTGTCCCTCTGTTTGTCTAACTCTCTTCATATACCACAGATCTTTCAATCTGCTTTTGGTTTAAGCTCATCTAGTAATAGTTTTCACTGGTATGATAATTTGGTTTTCCTTTTTAAACAAAAAGTTTTAATTTCGTAATTTTTCCTTTTTTGAGGGCTTATTTTTTTAATGAACGTCCTAAAATGTTCGTTTAAATATGAAAACTTTTTCTCATTGCAACCAAATATTCGGTAGTGTGACGAGTCACGACTTACGTCTGATGTGTTTTGCACAAGAAAATACACTTAGTCTTCTCTCCGTTTTTAATGAGCTTTGAAGCTTGTTAAATTATATCATCCTGTGCCTTCTTTGTATGCATTAACAGCACAAGCAGAGGCAAATGCAGCTCTTCCCTACAAGACATGTCAATGGAAAGGCAAAGTTCTGGCGTGGAAGGTCGTGAGTTGCGTGTCTGCCTTAGATGTGCTTTTGTCCAAAGAGTAGGCTTAAAACTCGGCTACAACGAACACTAAACCCTCTGTTCTATTATTCTCTTTGTATTACTTCTGTCTTTGACCATTCCTCTTCTGTTTTTCGTTAATACATATATCCTTAACAGAATCTTGACGATTCTGTATTATGTTTAGCTTCAAGTTTCCCTCTTAAAAATTGTAATGTATCTCCACCTTTTCAACGCTAATTTATTCGTGCTGAGTGCTTACAATCTCGTATACTAGGTTAACAGCTATGTTTACATTCAGAGGCTTGAGAAGAGATAAGAAATATTTTAATGCATGCAAAATAATTCAATGAAAGCAAGGAAGACTTGCTTCAGAGAGACTAGGATGCCGAGATAATGTTAGGTGCCGTATTTTTTGTATTTTTATATACCTACCGCATTTACTCGGAATAATGTCTCCGGAACGTACAAAAAGATTTAAAATATAAGTCCTTGTTTAACCGCTTTACAGCGCAGCGGTCAGTGTAGGTACCACCTGTTTTAACACTAGGAACTTTGCGTTTTACAATGCAGTTTACTTTGGGTATCTTCACACGATTGTCGGAATCAATGACCATTTTTTTCTACATGTCATTAACCGATTGGTATTTGTGATGAAGGGAGAAGGTGTTTACTGTGAGGTGCAAAGTAATTTTTTAACCGTATTACATGAACCTACAAGATGCACTATTTTATATTAATTTATTTCAACAGTAAGCCTCTACATGTTTCGAGCAGGCTTGCTGCTCATCATCAGGAGGAACAAGTCTTTACGAAGAGCAGTTGGTATAGTGATGCGTTATGTTGACTATACCAATTGCTGTTTGTTTATACAGAGTTGATCCTCCTGATGATGAGCAGCAAGTCTGCTCGAAACATGTAGAGGCTTACTGTTGTAATAAATTAATGTAAAATCGTGCATCTTGTTGGTTCATATTATACGGATATATCGCAATGCACCCCCAACAAAATATTAAAAAGTATCTGTGCTTCCTCTGTATCTTGCTGCTAAGTCTGTTGTTCTTAAAGAGAGGCTATATCGTACCTGCAATAAGTGGATTGATGGTTAACCCATTCTCCGTCCTCTAGATATTTCGTCATAACCGCCGTGCAGAAAGCCCCTTATATCATACCTGTGTAACTTATTATATTTATCTATCTCTTAGAAGAGCTTTATTTTTGTGACACGTACAATACTTGGCGTATTTATTCTGTTGTTTCTAAAAATACCGAAATTCCCCTGTAGACTTAGCTTCAGTGCCTCGTAAGTTTCGTTGTGAAATTGAATCAGCTACGTTCGCAGAACATTCCCTTTTCCTCGCGTATATAGCAAGTCGCTACGTGCGCCTGAAAACTTAGGTACTTCATCATTCCCATGAATTTGCCAGCTATTCGCTGGATATAGCCACGTTTGCTTAGGGTTTCTTTTGCCATAGCCTGTAACTGAGTCATAAAACCGAATAAATTCACAGAACAATAAAAACCAATTCGAAGACATTATATCCACAAAAAATGAATAAGGATAAATTATGGACTCTTTCAGTCTGTATTTCAGAAACCTAATACTGGAAAAGGAATCTTCCAGTTGCAGTAAGGACAGGTAGAGGAGCGAGTAGTGCTTCGCAAACTACGTTTGCTGATCATATCTCATGGCTACATTCTACGCTATCAGTCACGATGTCTCTAAGATTCGTTTGCATGCAAACTATGTCTACCAACTCTCGTACAAGGGGAAGGGTAGAAGCATTTCTCGAAGAGGCAGGTGCTTGATGTTTATTAAACAAGGTTTCCGAGTCTTAAAAGTCTCACGCAGCCTTTAAGATTGGCACAGAGTTGCATCTATCTATTTGAACTACTCAAGACTATAACACATAATATTACATTTTATGTTTATGGTTCCGTGCTTCACTCAGCTATACTAATAATTGTCCAACGAGATGCAACACAAAGCAGTCTATTTATTATTCTCCAAGTTCACTCTACATGTTTTCGGTGCCAACCAACACCCATCATCAGGAATACACAAAACTGTAACTACAGCCTCCGGTACTGTTGCTGTTACCTCCCTCCTACGTGGCCAAGCTAGTTTGGCCACGTAGGAGGGAGGTAGCTGCAACAGTACCGATGGTTGTAGTTACAGTTTTGTGTACTTCTGATGATGGGTGTGTTTGACACCCGAAACATGTAGAGTGAACTTGCAGAATAATAGACTGTTTTGTGTTGCATCTCGTTGGACAATTATTAATATAGATAACAGTACGGTATTTCCACTACTTACCATTATTATATATGAAGTCAAGTAAAATATTTATTTTTATTTTATTATAATTTCTGACTAAATCATCAAACATGTTAAGCATATTTTATGTCTCATTGTGGTCGCTATGTTTTCTGTCAGATGGACTAGAATTTCTCAAATTTCTTTGGAATAGAATATTTTCTGTTTATATTGACATTTATTTTGACTTCAAATGCCAGGCACATTAGTCTGACCTACATTTCAGCTATTATTCTTCAACATTCTCGTAATTTGAGCTTTAGATTAAATATAGTTTTCTATTACATGATGATGCACAATGCAAAACTTCGGTACAATAAACAGAAGGGCAATATATGACGCACGACGCATTAAGCAACGTCTGATTCCTATGTTGATGCAGGTATGAGTGGAAGTAATGAGAAATGAGTATAAAATTCCATTCGGAAAAGTTGAAGACGAGAGACCACTAGGGAGATGTAAGTTGAGGTGGAAGGATAATATTAAAATGAATTTTAACAAAGTGAAATGTCAGAATGTGAACCTCGTTTAACTGGACCATGATATTATCCTGTGGAGAGCTCTGGAAAATATTGTTTTATATATATTCGTTTTCCGTGAAAGGCTGTTAAGGTCTGCTAGTCTAGTTGTGTCGAATGTACGATTTTGAAATGTAACTTTGCTGCAATTTAACTACTTTAACCGAATAATCCATACACATGTACACGCGGATAGATAACTCCGTTGTGTGTGAAATATCACTAACATGGACCTGGACTTATTTCCATTGTGAGTGAACACTGTTTTCACCTGGAGACGAAAGCAGACTGTTTTCGAAAAGCTGTGAATGTTGATGTTCAGTTATAATGGAAGACGTTTAGGTACGTATTAGTGATGTTTCAGAGGTTAAAACTTTGTAAAAAGATTATAGGTAATTTTTTTATTATATTTGTATGTGTTTTTTTCATTTGGGAATTTTCTATAAAATTCCTCACTTATTTGTACGTTTTTGTTATCCACAATTCGCAGCCTTTTATTAATTCTAAATTGCATTCGAGGCTTTTGTTGATTATAATGATCTGACAAGTTTTAAGTGAGAAAGTCCTGGCAACCTCCTTGTAAAAGGGCCTTAACTTCATAAAGTACTTGAATTTTATTTGCCCAGATTTGACTAATACATGTGTTTGAAAATTTTAAAATTTAGAGGTATAGGTGAAAATTCAAGTGATGGACGAGTGTTTCTATTTTTATGTTAGGCTACCCTAGTTCTCTACATTTGACCATATATCTTGCAGTGATCATATTATTAATCTTATTAAACAAGTCGCAGGAACATTAGAGCACATTTTATGTAACTCAAATAGCAAAGTAAGAAAATCGCTAAATTTTACACGTGAACTTCTATATTATAATTAGTACCGTCTTGCACAACATACATTAAAACCAGATGTTTAATTACAGCTGGGTAATACTTACGGACATGTTTCGGCAGTTAAACGTACATCCTCAGGCCAACTTAGAACAATGTTGTTAAGGTACATCATTGCTCTAAGTTGGCCTGAGGATGGCCGTTCAACGGCCGAAACATGTCGCCAAGTATAACCCAGTTGTAATTAAGCATCTGGTTTTAATGTGTGTTATGTAAGACGGTACTATTTATAATATATAATTTTGATACACAATGGGATGACCCCCTTAAAATTTACACATGGACGTTTAACCGAATTAGTTAATTTTTAAGACGAACAACGTAGAACTTTACATTAAGGCTCGGTCGTGCTACCATTGTTGCAGCAAGAAAGTAATAAGAATTACACATTCCGAGAGGGTGTTCGTAGCCTTAATTATCCAGCTTGCCAGACATATGGGACATGTCTCCATCTGTGGTCTGCCGGGCGGTAAAATATTTTTCCACATTATCTCATTAACACCACAATTTTCTGAAAAAAAGGTTATCGAACAAAAATGGGTGTTTTAATTTTTCTCTTCTACTTTTTCTGAAATATTTCTCATTTTAAGAAGAAATAAGCGAGATGCGATTAAAACATGTTATTGTTCATGGTGTAAAGTACACGTTACTCTTGTCAGATTTCAACACATCTTGAATTTTCTCGAAAGATTGTGGAAAAATATTCAAATAACTTATTCCATGAAAATTCTTCCAGTGGCAAACGAGATGTTTCTTGCGGACGGACGGAGTTATGTACCTCCTCTAACATCATAACCGCCGGATAAAAGAGGGGGTCAAACCAGTAACATCTGTGAAGTTTTGAGAGCTTTCGAAAAGTTATCACATACATCAACACTTGTAATCCGTGGCATAGAGTGTAGAAAGGATATAATGGTTATGTTTGAATTGAAATTAAAGAAAGTACCACGAAGCGGCACTTCTTGAAATCTGAGGAGTGTAACTAATGGCTATCGACCAGTTCGGAATCGGCCGCTGAACTCTTTAGCAACACAGAGTATTATGGTCCACTCGCAGGAGCTTTGTAAGAAGGCAAAGCGAACAGTGTTCACTGAAACGTAACTATAATGAATTCCATGGCTATAATAACGCTGAAAAGACGCATTCACGAGAACCGACAAATATATGAAATATACGAAAAATTTTAAAATTGTTTTCCGTCTCCTGTTGATTTAAGAACTAAACACTAAAGGTCCAAAAATTCCAACATCACATATCAGTTTCCGGTGGGTACATCACAGAAAATAACGCCGATCAAACTTAGTAACTGGTCCGCTTGATTTCTTGCTTTGTGGTTACCACAAACGCCACATATGTATAAATATACGGGATGTTACTGAAAAGTTCAGACACACTTACAGAAATTGTGGGAGGAAAAGGGGCTTGTAAATTTGATAGAATTATTTGTGAGCCGCTTAATGAACCACATATATGAATATCCTGTGGAAAGAGAAGTGGGCCTAATAGCTAGAGTATTATCAGTGTGTGTAAAAACTAAAAAATACGCCAAGTACATTGGCGCCCGAACGCAGCGGTCATTGTGCGTCACTTCTAGGATTACAATGAAGTGACAGGCAGTCAGTTCGACAGCTCTTGTGAATTATTCGATAATATTTCCGCTGAAATTTACAACAATAAATGTATTCTACAAATATATTAAAAAAGATGCGAAAAAAAATTTTAAATGTTTTTAGGCCGGTAATTTTTAAGTACTCGATGCTATGAAGTCTGTGAAATTCCTGCAACACATAAACCTATCTAAAATTTACATAAGAGAAAACAGCTTAAGCTTCATTTTACCTATTCAACTACTCTGAGATCCTAGTACCAATGGACGCGTAAGATACTTATTTTCCTCAAAAAAGGGTAGCAGGCCTGTACTTTATTGAAGTCTTGTGATTAACAAACATAAGCCAGTGAACACGCTAGGTCAGGCTCGGTCCGGTTCGATTCTGCTCGGTTTGGCGTGCAGTGTGAGCGCTTCCATTTCATAACGTAGGTTTGTTTTCCAAGCCGAATCGATTCGGCTTGCAGTGAGAATGAGACCTAAGGGGTCTGGCCAATCCTTTCACGCCACGTCATGTATATAAAGCGTACCTCACAGAGAACGCGACGCAACATGAGTGATACGACGAAAGAGACGCTCAGTCCGCGCGACAAGAGCGAGGCGACATGACGCGACAAGAGGGACGCGGATCGGACAAAATGGATTAGGTTGTCAGGATAGCTGAACAGGTACAAACGGAGCGTTCGTGGAACTGCGCACTACTCAGGCTGTCCGATTCGGTTCGGTTCGTTTCTGTTCGGCTAGGCTCCGCTTCCAGCCTGAATGAAGCCTAAGGCTTCTGGCCAATCCCTGCACGCCACGTCATGTATTTAATGCGTACCTCGCCGAAAGCGACGCTCAGTCCTCACGACAAGAGCGACGTGACGCGACAAGAGCGACGCGGAGCGGACAAAATAGAGTAGGCTGGTAGTATAGTTGAAGCGGTATAAACGGAACTTACGTAGAACTGCGCACTACTCAGGCAGTAAATTGAAATTTTAAAATGAATCTGGCTTCAGCAAACAAAGCAGTTTTGTAGTGAGATCTGTGCCTACGAGTAGGTTCGCCACTTCACAGAATATCTCCAAACAGCGCCCTATATAATTGCTTTATAGGGCCTACTGAATTTCACAAAAATGAAAATTAATATAGGAGCGTCTGGCATAACACCGAAAACTCCACACTTTTTCATGTTATCTAATTATTCACTATCCAACAATAAACAGCCACTCACATGTACTACCGCTGCAGACTGTGGTTTTAACCCCAAGCACGTGGTGTTTGTTATCTGTGATTTGCGAATTGAATGTCAAGTAGATTTGACAGTCTTCAAAGCGCTAATGTCACTCGCACCTCCTTCTTTGTGATAACTCCCTGATACCAGACCGGAAGCAACAATACCAACAAAACGCATTGTTAGGTTTTTTGATTGTTCTGTTTCGTAGAAATCTTATCATACAGAACGGCAATAACTTTCCACTACATATATGTCCACAGTCACGCCCTTAAATAAATTCAAGCTATTTTATCGATACTCACAGTTGCTGAGTACGTGTCGGTCATTTGTGAGCATCCCGTGACCGTCTACCCTTCACTGTGTGGCCCATGGTGTCTTTAGTAACACAAAGCACATACCCATGGAATACATTATAGTTACGTTTCAGTGAACACTGTTCGCTTTGCCTTCTTACAAAGCTCCTGCGAGTGGACCTTAATACTCTGTGTTGCTAAAGAGTTCAGCGGCCGATTCCGAACTGGTCGATAGCCATTAGTT
>Ga0123353_10016003_pt1 | contig 10939 bp, 12 predicted proteins | sample TergutLab28metaG_3_FD_92763 | JGI IMG/M metagenome (GOLD analysis project Ga0123353, IMG submission 92763) | Labiotermes labralis P3 segment gut microbial communities from Petit-Saut dam, French Guiana - Lab288 P3 | ecosystem: Host-associated > Arthropoda: Insects > Digestive system > Gut ... | reverse complement strand
CGAATATGTCGGTAACACCGGCGATATATACGAAAAAAATATGCTGTTGCAGCAACGCGTACGCGAGGTTTATCTTAACGCGGCTGAAAGGCTTGAGAATATGAAGGTTATATCCTGCGCTGAGGACGGCGGGTTGCTCTCACCGGAGGAGATTTCAGTAAGGGTACGGGGAGCGCTTGACAATCCCACCATAATATAGGATAATGCTTGCTGGAAAGCATTTTAAAATATTTTTAGGTTGAAGGGTACGCGAGAGAGCACATTGATTTTTGGGTGCCACCGAAGGGACAAGCGCGGGTCGCCAAGCTCGGGTGAATTTCTCAGGTAACACGGAGCGTATTTGGACTAATCCTGGATGTTAACAGACAGGGGAAATGGCAGGCACATTTCTCTGTCTGTTTTTTAATTTTAAAAGCATATGAATTTTACCGTGATAACAAATAATCCGATGGTTTATAACAAGATCGAAGGCGCGGTCTGCGAAGCGTCGCTTATTGACGTGCTTCTTGCGGTTCGTGACAGGGTGCATTTGGGGCACACTTTGCTTACGCACCCGCTGGCGGGAAGCGTTAAGCCGGGGCAAACGCCGTATAGAAGCGTTGTTGTTTCCGCCGGGCGCGGGGAGCAAACCGATTTCGAGTCGCTCGCGCTTATTGAGGATGCGCTGCGTGTCTCCCGCGCGCTGACGACCGCGGCAGGGCAAAGAGAGTTGAGCGAAAAGGTGCTTTCCGATTTCCAGCTGATAGATTACAGTTTGATTGCGGAAATATTATAAAATAAGGAGGAATTCTTATGTCCAAAATCTACGATATCCTTGTCGTTGGCGCCGGCCCCGGAGGGCTCGCGGCAGGTATCTACGGCAGTCGTGCCCGTCTTGAAACCGTAGTGCTTGAAAAAGGCCGTCCCGGGGGACAGATCGCTACCACCGAAGAGATAGAGAACTATCCCGGTTCCTTCGGCGATGTGTCGGGTCCCAAGCTTATGGACGCCTTTGCCGCTCACGCCCAGCATTTCGGCACGGAGATATTAAAAGAGCTGGTTGTTGATTTAGAGCTTGACGGTCATATCAAGAAGGTCAAATGTAAATCGGGCGCGGAATATGAGGCACACAGCCTGATACTCGCGCCGGGCGCGGAGCCGCGCACGCTTAATATCAAGGGCGAGGGTAAGCTTCGCGGCAAGGGTGTGTCCTATTGCGCCACTTGCGACGCGGACTTCTTTGAGGATTTGGACGTCGTCGTCATAGGCAACGGGGACGCCGCCATCGAAGAGGCTATCTTCCTTGCAAAATTCGCTAACGAGGTCAATATCGTCGTCATCCATGACGAGGGTATTTTGGACTGCAATAAGGCGAGCGCCGAAAAAGCGTTTAAAAATCCCAAGCTTAAATGGATATGGAACTCCGTTTTGGAGGAAATCATCGGCGACGAGCTTGTCGAAGAGGTCGTGATTAAAAATATCAAGACCGGCGAGCTTTCCAACAAGGAAGTAAACGGCGTGTTCTTCTTCGTCGGGTCGGTTCCGAAAACGGAATTTTTGAAGGGTAAGGTCGCGCTTGACGAGCGCGGATATATCATCACGAACGAGCTTATGGAGACCAATGTCGAGGGCGTTTACGCCGTAGGCGACGCCCGCGTGACATACCTGCGGCAGGTCGTTACCGCCGCGGCGGACGGCGCCGTCGCCGCCGTCGCCGCCGAAAAATATCTTGCCGAAATGGAATATTTCCGTGAGCAGGTGCTTGAGGCGAAAACGCCGGTTCTGCTCGCGTTCTGGGCGCCGCAGGTTGAAAAAAGCATTGAGGCGATAGGGGTTTTAGACTCGGTGGTTGAAAAGGCAGGCGGAAGGGTCGCCCTGTGCAAGGTTGATACTTACAGAAACAGCAAGACCTCGGCGGCGTATAAGGTAACCGAAATCCCCACCGTCATTTTATTTGACAAGGGCGAGGTAAAAGGCAGGCTGGACGGCGGGTTTACCGCCGCGGATGTGGAAGCATTGATAAACAAAAAATAGAGGGGGTTATACCATGATTGAATTAACAAAGGAAAACTTTGACGCCGAGGTGGCAAGCGGCGTCACGCTTGTGGACTTTTGGAGTCCTAAGTGCGAGCCGTGTATGGCGCTGCTGCCGGAGGTTGAGGCGTTCGCCGAGAAAAACAGCGGAAAAGCGAAATTCGGCAAGCTTGACACGGCGGGTAACAGGCGGCTTTCCATCGCGCAAAAGGTTATGGGCATCCCGACGATCGTCCTGTACAAGGACGGCGAAAAAGCCCATGTGTTTGACAAAGAGTCAATTGACTTCGACGTCATCCAGGCAAAGCTTGACGAATTGCTTGGCTGAGTTGAGATAATAGAAAATATGCGATAGATCGCATATTACAAGGAGGGGATTCAATGCGATTGGAGTTAGGCAGGATCAACGTCACAGGTCTCGGCTTTACAGACGGTGAGGCGAATGTGAAAGACGGCGTCCTGCAAGTCAACGCGGCGGCAATACGCGAGCTTGTCCTAAAGGACGCGCGTATCAAGAGCGTGGAGGTAGAGCTTGCCTTGCCGGGCGAAAAAACGCGCGTCACGCCGGTCAAGGACGTGATCGAGCCGCGCGTTAAGGTTGAGGGCGACGGAAAGGTCTTCCCCGGCATGATCGGGAACAAGGTCGATACCGTGGGCAACGGCAGGACGCATGTGCTGTCGGGCGCGGCGGTCGTCACCTGCGGAAAGATAGTCGGGTTCCAGGAGGGCATAATCGACATGAGCGGCCCCGGCGCCGATTACACGCCGTTTTCGAAGACCAATAACGTGGTTTTGGTAATCGAACCCGCGGACGGGCTTTTGCAGCACGACTACGAGGACGCGGCGCGTCAGGCGGGGCTTAAAGCGGCGTCGATTCTTGGCGAGACCGCCGCGAAGCTTACGCCGGACAGTGTAGAAGTATACGAGACCCCGACCATAACCGAGGGGATCAAGAAATTCGCCGGTCTCCCGCGCGTGGGGTATGTGTATATGCTGCAAACCCAAGGGCTGCTGCACGACACATATGTCTACGGCGTGGACGCGAAGAAAATCATGCCGACGATCCTTTATCCGACGGAGATTTTCGACGGCGCGGTCACAAGCGGCAACTGTGTGTCGGCGTGTGACAAGAACACGACCTATCATCATCAGAACAGCCCGGTGGTTGAGGATCTGTTCGCAAAGCACGGCAAGGAAATCAATTTCGTTGGGGTTATCGTCACTAACGAAAACGTATTCCTCGCGGATAAGGAGCGCTCGTCGAATCAGACGGCGAAGCTCTGCGAATACCTTGGGCTTGACGCGGTTATCATTTCCGAGGAAGGCTTCGGCAACCCCGACACCGATCTTATCATGAACTGCAAGAAGATCGAGATGAAGGGCATCAAGACCGTGGTAATAACCGACGAATACGCCGGACGCGACGGGCGGTCGCAGTCGCTCGCGGACGCGGATGTCCGCGCCGACGCGATGGTAAGCGCCGCGAACGCGAACGAGATCATTGTCTTACCGCCGATGGAGCGTATAATCGGCATGACGGATTACACGGACAAAATTGCCGGCGGGTTCGACGGCAGTCTGCGCCCGGACGGAAGCATCGAAGCGGAAATCCAAATCATAACGGGCGCGACGAATGAGCTTGGGTTTAACAAGCTTACAACGGTTGAGGTTTAAAAAATTTTTTAAGGAGGAATATTCATGGGATTATTCAGCGGCAAGCAGGTTCTTGTGCTTGGAGACCGCGACGGGATCCCGGGACCGGCTATTGAGGAATGTCTGAAAAGCGCAGGCGCATCGGTAGCGTTTTCGGTCACGGAATGCTTCGTCTGAACGGCCGCGGGCGCGATGGATCTGGAAAATCAGAATAGGGTCAAGGAAGCTGTCGAGAAGTACGGCGACGAGAACGTCGTTGTGGTTATCGGCGCGGCAGAAGCGGAAGCAGCCGGATTAGCGGCTGAGACCGTCACAAACGGCGACCCGACATTTGCAGGTTCATTAGCAGGAGTCTCGTTGGGACTCAGAGTGTATCACGCGGTGGAACCGCAGTTCAAAGACGCGGTGGACGCCGCTGTCTATGAAGAGCAGATAAGTATGATGGAAATGGTTCTTAACGTCGACGAGATCATCTCGGAGATGACGTCGATCAGGGATCAGTTCTGCAAATTTAAGGATTAAACAGGGGTGGTGGAATGGCTAAAACAAAGATTGTCCATTATATAAATCAGTTTTACGGCGGGATCGGCGGCGAGGAATTCGCCGGGCATAAGCCGGAAGTCCGTGAGGGGGTTGTCGGTCCCGGGATGGCGGTAAAGGGCGGGCTTGGCGAAGACGCCGAGATAGTCGCGACGGTCGTCTGCGGGGACACATACTTCAACGAGAACACGGACGAGGCGGTCGCCGCCATACTTGAACTGGTAAAGCCGTATCAGCCGGACTTGTTCATAGCCGGACCCGCGTTCAACGCGGGACGTTACGGCATGGCGTGCGGTGCGATATGCGCGGCAGTGCAGGAAGCGCTTAACATTCCCGCGGCGACGGCAATGTATGCCGAAAATCCGGGCGTCGATCAGTATAAAAAAGACGTCTACATCTTATCCACGGGCGATTCGGCGGCGGCAATGCGTACGGCGGCACCGGCGGTGGCGAAGTTCGCGTTAAAGCTTGCGAAGGGCGAAGTCGGCTCCGCGAGCGCCGAGGGCTTCTTCCCGCGCGGCATACGTAAGAATGTGTTCGCCGAAGAACGCGGCTCGAAACGCGCCGTTGATATGCTTATGAAAAAAATCAAGGGCGAGGCGTTCGAGACCGAATACGTTATGCCGGTGTTCGACAACGTAGCGCCTAACCCCGCGGTCAAGGATATGTCAAAAGCGGTGGTCGCGGTGGTTACATCCGGCGGGATCGTGCCCAAGGGTAACCCCGACCGCATCGAATCGTCCAGCGCGTCGAAGTACGGCGAGTATGATATCGAGGGCGTGCAATTCCTGACGGAAGCGACCAACGAAACCGCGCACGGCGGTTACGACCCGGTCTACGCCAACCTCGACCCGAACCGCGTCTTACCCGTTGACGTGCTCCGCGATATGGAGCGCGAGGGTAAAATCGGCAAGCTGCACAGATATTTCTATACAACCGTCGGCAACGGAACGTCGGTCGCGAACTCAAAAAAATACGCGGCCGAGTTCGGCGCCAATCTTAAAAACGCCGGAGTACAGGCGGTCATCCTGACCTCCACCTGAGGGACCTGTACACGTTGCGGTGCAACGATGGTTAAAGAAATTGAGCGCGCGGGCATCCCCGTGGCGCATGTCTGCACGGTCACCCCAATCTCGCTTACGGTCGGCGCCAACAGGATCATCCCTGCCACGGCGATACCGTATCCGCTCGGAAACCCGAGCCTTTCAGCCGAAGACGAAAAGAAGCTGCGCTATAATATGGTGGCTAAGGCGTTGAAGGCGCTGGAAACCGAGGTGGACGGGCAGACGGTTTTTGAGGGATAAGCAAGAAACAGCATAAAGCATAAAAAATGTGGGAAAATTCAATCTCCCACATTTTTTATGCCCTGAAATCCTTATAAATACTGTACTCGGCGGGACTCGAACCCACGACCTACCGCTTAGGAGGCGGTCGCTCTATCCAGACTGAGCTACGAATACATGCACATATTATATATTAACTTAAAAATTATTTCAAGCGGTTTTATTCCGCCGTCCACGGCTTAACCCTCTTGATTTCCTTTATCGTATTATTACGTTATTGACTTTTGCTCTAAATTTGTTTAATAATATATCTATAGCGCAACCTATACCAATCACCTTGACAGCCCTTTCATCGCGGGGCTGGAAATCGCTGATCCATATTATGCTCAATTGGATAACTTCTGCGATGTGATCATGGATTGAAGGAGGGCTTCCATGAAGAACATAGAGTTGCTTAATAACATCGGCAAAATCACCAAATTTGAGAAGAACCAAGTGATATTCATGCAGAACGACGCCGGGGATCATATGTATATCGCGCTCGCCGGGGCGTACGGCGTGTATATCAATTCGTTCACAGACTTCCCTATGCGGGTGGCGTTGATCCAAGTCGGCAAGGTTTTTGGCGAGATGGAGGTAATAGACGGCGGGACGCCGCGCGCCGCAACGATCATCGCCGAGGAGGACGGAATAGCTCTGTTTATCGATAAAGACAATTTCGGGCTTTTGCTGGAGAACAGCCCCGAGCTCGCGACCGGTATTCTCAAAACGATGTACGAGCGCGCGGCGGACACCTCAGAGACAGTACGCAGCGCGGGGAAAGCCGTCCCCGAGCTGCCCGCGCAGCTGAAAGGCGCCCGGCCGGATAACGCCAAACAGATGCACAACTCCATGATTTTATTGTCCCAGTATATCCGGGAGCTTAACACTCTTTTAGCCGCCGCCGAAGCCGTACCCGCGTCCACGCCGACAAAACAGCATCAGAAGGGGCTGATTACTCTGCTGCCCGCCGGATACAGACCGCTTATGATGAATGATCCTAATGATAACTCTAATCTGCTGACCCGGAAAACGACCATCTGTCCTTATTGCGGGGGGCAATCGGAAGCCTTTATCCCCCTGTATTCCCGGCTGGTGCAAAAGGAAGTCACGCTTGATCAGCGTATTATATATGAAAACCTGAAGTATCTTTGGTATACCAACGTTGTTTGCCCCGTCTGCAACTATACCGACAGCTATCAGGAGTTCACAAAGGGCGGTAAAGAGGATGCCTCCCGATACAACGGCGACCGGTTTGAGAACACCGAGGGCTTTACAGGCTTCGCCAGGACGCACAGCCGTTCTTTGGATGAAGTCATCACGAGTTACTACCTCAACATCGAATGTCTTAAACGCACTTCGGGCGACCCGCTGCGCTTAGGCAAGGCGTGGCTCAGGCTCTATTGGATTTACGGCGACCACAACGTCGAAAACTTCAAGCAGCAATCTGCGTATGAAGCGCTGGTGGAATACCGCGCTTATATGAAACAGAGAGGCGAACGGCTGGGCGTGGAGGACCAAATGCGGATAAACGCCATTTTAGGCGAATTATCCGCATCGGTCGAGGATTACGCAATGGCGGAGGAATATTTCAAAAAGAACACCGTAATCGGACGAAAGCTGAATAACGATTTGGTAAAGCAGAGTATTAAGCGTTATCGAGAGTTGAAGGATGCTTAGATAACCGGAAACAATTGATTCCTTATATCATGACGGAGTGAACATGCAAAGATGAAAACAACACGAAAAAAACAACCGGAAAAACCCGCCGCCCCCGCCCCGGTCACGCCGCAGGTCATAACCGACACGCTTGAGCTGAATTACATGCCGTATGCGATGAGCGTGATAATTTCGCGCGCGATCCCCGAGATCGACGGGCTGAAGCCGTCGCACCGCAAGCTGTTGTATACGATGTATAAGATGGGACTTCTGACCGGCGGACGCGTTAAATCCGCGGACGTGGTCGGGCAGACCATGCGCCTTAACCCCCACGGCGACGGACCTATTTATGAGACGATGGTGCGGCTTACGCGCGGGTATGACGCGTTGCTGCATCCGCTTGTGGATTCCAAGGGTAATTTCGGCAAGCATTATTCGCGCGATATGGCGTTTGCCGCGAGCAGGTATACCGAGGTCAAGCTGGACGCGATCTGCGCCGAGCTGTTTAAGAATATCGACCGCGACGCGGTGGATTTTATTGATAACTATAACGCGACCACGAAAGAGCCGGCGCTTTTGCCGACCACTTTTCCGAATGTGCTTGTGTCGCCGAATCAGGGCATTGCCGTTGGCATGGCGTCGTCTATATGCAGTTTTAATCTTCAAGAGGTCTGCGCGGCGACGATCGCGCTTATCAAAAACCCCGAAGCTAATCTTATGGAATATCTGAAAGCCCCCGACTTTGCGACGGGCGGCGAGCTATTATACGACGAGAAAGAGATTGAGACAATCTATGCGACGGGGCGCGGCGGGTTTAAACTGCGGGCTAAATACCGTTATGATAAGAAAAACAGTTGTATTGAGGTCTATGAGATCCCATATACGACCTCGGTCGAGGCGATCATTGATAAGCTTGCCGCGCTTGTGAAGTCGGGTAAGGTCAAGGAAATAACCGATGTACGCGACGAAACCGATCTCGGCGGTCTTAAACTGACCGTCGATATCCGCCGCAGTGCCGACCCCGATATGCTTATGCGCCGGCTGTACAGTCTGACGCCGTTATCCGACAGCTTCAGCGCGAATTTTAACGTGCTGATCGATTCGCGTCCGCGTACGGTAGGCGTGCGCGAGCTGCTGACCGAATGGGTCAGGTTCCGCGTCGGCTGTCTGCGGCGGCAGTTTAAATACGACGTCGCGAAAAAACGCGAAAAGCTGCACCTGCTCGAAGGGCTTGCTAAGGTATTGCTGGATATCGACAAGGCGATACGAATAATCCGGCATACGGAAGCCGAGAGTTTGGTTATCCCGAATCTCTGCTCGGGTTTTGGCATCGACGAGCCGCAGGCGGAGTATATCGCCGATATTAAACTGCGGAACCTGAACCGTGAATATTTGCTGAACCGCGTGAGCGAGCATGACGCGCTGAAAGCGGAAATATCCGAGCTTGAAGCGCTTTTGGCGGATGAGGATAAAATCAAAGCATATATCTGCGGCGAGCTGAGGACTGTGTCGAAGAAATACGGTAAGCCGCGCCGCACGGATATCGTGACCGAGGACGAAGCCCCGCCTGTGACCGAGTTTATCGAGGACTACGGCATACGCCTGTATCTGACGGATCATAATTATTTCAAGAAAATCCCGCTTGCGGCACTGCGCACGTCGCCGGAGCAAAATCTCAAAGACGATGATTTTATTGCGCAGGAGATCGAAACGCCCAACCGCGCCGATGTATTGTTCTTTTCGGACAAGCACGCGGTATACAAATGCAAGGCGCACGAGCTTGCCGACTGCAAGGCGTCAGGGCTGGGCGAATATCTTTCCAACATGCTGGGGCTTGACGAAAACGAGCGGATAATAAGCATGGCGGCGACCGCGGATTACAGCGGATACATGCTCTTTGCGTTCGCGAACGGCAAGATGGCGAAGGTCGCCATGTCGGGCTACGCGACAAAGGTCAACCGCAAGAAGCTTGTGAACGCGTATTCGGATAAATCGCCGCCGGTATACTCGGCGCAGCTACCGGAAGACGGCGATTATGCGGCGCTCCGTGACAAAGACAAGGCGATGCTGTTTAATACCGCGCTGGTTCCGACAATGACGACAAAGAACGCCTCCGGCATACAGATATTCACGCTGAAGCGTAACAGCAAGCTGACGGCGGTCATGCCCGCGGCTGAATTTGCCGCCCCGGACGCGGAATATTACCGCATATCAAAGGTGCCGTCGACGGGACATTTTCTGCTGGGGGATTATTCGCAAATTAAATTACCTAATTAAACGGAATGAGGTGGTTACAATGCCGACAAATATTGACGCTGCCGCCTGTAAAGTGTTGGAGCAATATCCCGTTAAACGCGCCGCGCTGTTCGGTTCATCCGCGCGGGGAGGTATGAGCGAGCTTAGTGATATAGATATGCTGGTTGAGTTTCTGCCGGGTAAAGGCGGGTTAGATTTCTTTGGCTTACATGCGGATTTGGAGGAAATATTCGGTTGTCATGTGGATTTGATAACGTATGAGGCGTTGCACCGCCAATCGAAGCCAAAGTTCAGGGAAAGAGTTTTAAGGGATGAGAGGGTCTTTTATGAACGAGAGAATTGAAACTATTTTGGAGTATATGCTGGAAGACGCCGAAGATGCCATTGCCTATGTTGATGAGGCAGGTTCTTTGGACGCTTTTATCGAAGATGTGAAGACACGTAAGGCAGTTATAATGTCGCTGCTTAATATTGGTGAAATGGCAAACCGTTTGCCGGATAAATTCACATCCGCGCATCCCAAGCTTCCGTGGGCTAAAATGGTCGCAATGCGGAATATAGCCGCGCACGGATATCACCAAATGAGCGATCAGGTGGTTTGGGAAACTGTCAAAGATTCCCTGCCGGAGTTGGTGCAATTTTTGCGAGGGCAGCTCTCGGTTGATTGAAAATGTTGTTTTTGAATTAAAAAGGCAAGGCGAAAACTCCGGGATTCAAAGGAAAACAGAACGTCTCAACTTGTGTGCCATTGGAGCGGACACAAGTTAAAAAAGCGGGGCAACCGTCGGAATATAGATAAAAACCAAACTACAGACCCCGTTCGCGAAGACGCTTGGTTTCTGATGTTGTGTTTCCATGCAGAGTTCTCGCTTTCAACTGCTAATGCTTCCGTGGATGCTTTCGAGATATGCCTCTATAAATGATTCCATGTCGGCTTCATCTATGTACCAAATGCCGTCAATATTGACCATATCAAATATAATGCCGTCAAACGTGTCTATAGCTGAACCGGACAGTCTGCTCTCATAGTTGAGAGTTGCGGTCGCTATTTTGCTGTCAATTATTTTTATATCTATATCCGTTATTACAAGCTCTGCGTCATTATTTTTCAGCAGTCTTGTTATTTCTAAACTGCCGTAGTAGGCAAAGAAAAAATCGAGAGGTTCTATATTGACTGGATTTAAACTGCCGAGGGAAACGGCAGAAGCTGCGGGAGCAGTTGCTTGTGTTATTGAGTCAAGATTATCATGAGCGATATATGTATCGTATAGACCTCTGCCGCCACTAATAAGAGCGCTTACAGCTATTCCTTTAGGACCGAAAAAGCCTGTAACAGCCTGTGTGACATCCAGCATACCGCTTACAGCGCTATCAGTCCTTTTTCCCTCAGCCACCGTTATAGCCATATCATGCTGCTCTAACGTCCTTCGGACGGCGTCTTGATTAAGGACATTATTAACAAGGGAAATTTGATAAAACAAGCTACAGTTTACCCT
>Ga0123353_10015998_pt1 | contig 10940 bp, 12 predicted proteins | sample TergutLab28metaG_3_FD_92763 | JGI IMG/M metagenome (GOLD analysis project Ga0123353, IMG submission 92763) | Labiotermes labralis P3 segment gut microbial communities from Petit-Saut dam, French Guiana - Lab288 P3 | ecosystem: Host-associated > Arthropoda: Insects > Digestive system > Gut ... | reverse complement strand
ATACGATATCTGGTCAGAAGCTTGGAGGATGCCCTCACCGACAATATTATCGTCGGTGTCGACAATATTATCAAGAACAGCGCAACGATGAGCAACGCTGTGAACAACAGATCAGATGAGAGCGGGTCCGGCATTATATGACGCACCACGCAGTATGTTATTTATCGTTTTCCGTCATTTTGCCGTTTTATCGGGGTTTCAGAAGGCATCATTTCTTAAGGCCGGAGAGGAACGCCTTCGTTTTACCGATTATCCCGCTTTCCGCCTGCTCCTTCTGCGCGGCAGCCAGTTCCCGCGCCGCTTCGGTGAAGATCTCCTGCGAGTTGACCGCTTCACCGGACGGACGGCGTAATACGTATTCGCCGTCGTTCATCAGTTCCCACGCTTTCGTGTTATCTTTGAGCATGGTCTCAAGCATACCGTGTATGCGTGCTCTGATGTCGTTATCGTTCACCGGGCAAGCTATCTCGACACGCCGTTCGGTATTGCGGGTCATGAGGTCCGCAGACGAGATGAACATCTTCATATCGTCACCTTCGCCGAAACAATATATCCGGGAATGTTCAAGGAACCTGCCGACGATACTTATTACGGAAATATTATCGGTGAGCCCCGGAACTCCGGGGATCAGGCAGCATATGCCTCGTACTATCATCGATATGCGGACGCCGTTCTGCGACGCATCTATCAATCTCATCATGACGTCTCGGTCTGTCAGTGAATTGCATTTCACGATTATTCGTCCTTTTCCGCCTTTCTCTTTCTCAGCATCGATATGATCCAGGATGTTCTGCTTCAGCCCCCTGGGCGCAACCCACAATCGATCGTATCTGCCGTCGAGATTCCCCAGAAGAAGGTTATTGAAGAGTCTCACGGCGTCATTACCTATGTACGGGTCCGACGTGATCAGAGAAAGGTCGGTGTACACTTTCGACGTTCTTTCGTTATAGTTTCCAGTACCGATCTGCGTCACATGCATTATACCGCCGGATTCCACGCTCGTTATCAAGCATATTTTAGAATGCACCTTGTACCTCGGAAGCCCGTATATCACCTGACATCCCGCTTCGTCAAGACGTTTCGACCATTCTATGTTGTTCGTTTCATCGAAGCGTGCTCGCAGTTCCATGAGAACGAACACCTCTTTACCGTTCTCCGCCGCTCTGATAAGTGACTCTACGAGCCTCGATTGCAGGTCAAGCCTGTACAATGTTATCTTGATCGACAGTACGGAAGGGTCGTTCGACGCTTCCCTTATCATATCGATGAACGGTCCGATGCTTTCATACGGATACGAGAAGAGAACATCCTTCTTGTGTGCGAGTTTCATTAAACCGGTCTTCCTGTCACCCGGGTATACCTCCGCGGGAACGTGAGGAGGTCTTCCGACCGTCTTCTTCGATTCTTCGCTTAACCCGTCCTCAAGCCGGAAGCAGTACGATACGTCCAAAGGAACGGATGTCACGAACGTCTGCTTCTCCTTCAGTCCCAGTTTCTTCATGAAGAACTTCTTCAATTCTTCGCTTACCCCGTCCCGGAATTCGAGACGGACGGGAGCCAAACGCTGCCGCAGGTTTATCTGTTCCTGCAGGAATAAACGATAATCGGTATCCTCGTCGAATGAACCGTCCTCGGTGTTGATGTCCGCATTCCTGGTGACCGCAAATACCGTCCTGTCCTTCACATCATACGAATTGAAGACAAGGTGCGAGAAATGGCATATCAGGTCTTCGAGAAGAACGAATCTGTTCATCCCTTCCAATGATACGATACGGTCAAGTGTCCTCGGTACGGCGATCAGGCCGAACAGTTTCTCGTTACCGTCGCCGAGGCTGACACCGATATGCAGCCGCTTGTTATTGATATGAGGGAACGGCTGTTTCTTATCTATCACCAGAGGGGAGAGGATCGGCAATATGTTGTCCTCGAAATATTTACGCATCATCTCCTCTTCATCTGCGTTGAGGTTGCGCATGAGCATATGGTGAACGCCGTTCTGCGAAAGATCGTCTATCACCGAGGAGAAGTACCTTTCAGCCTGAGAATACAGTTCGGGCATCCTCGCATACACCGCATTGAGCTGTTCGTCAGCGTCCATCCCGGTTTTATTGTCATAGTATCCGGGAGCGAACATCATGTAATCCGTTAAGTTACCGACGCGTATCATGAAGAATTCATCGAGATTGTTACAGAATATCGCGATGAACTTAAGTCTTTCAAGAGGAGGGTTCGCACGTAGGTCGGATTCCTCGAGCACACGGCGATTGAACTTCAGCCACGACAGTTCACGATTCTGCATACAGCCTTTTCTTTCAGTCCGGTCCTCAGGCAGGTCGGGCATATCACTCATTCTTAAGCACCCTGTTCCAGAAGTATCCGTCACGGAGACCCGATCTGCTTATCGTCACGGTATCACATCCGAATCTCCTGATCACCTGTTTCAGTATTATCAATCCGGGGAATATCGTCTTTGCGCGTTCCGGTATCGTATCGCACATCTTCCGGTATGCGTCGCCGTCACGGTCCTTCAGCATCTTGATGAGTTCTTTGATAAGACCGGCGTCAATGTCCCCTTTCTCGTCAACGTCGAAGAACACACGTATCAGTTTCTGAACAGCCCTGAGCGTCCCTCCGATGCCGACCATCCTCTTTATCCTGATATCATCCCAACCGATCATCGAAAGATGTTCGTCCGCGTCGTTCTCAATATCCTCGCGCTCATCCCCGTTCGGTACCGCATCATTCACATGTCTCATGTACAGCAGTAATGATCCGATGGGCATACTGGCGATCTTCTTTATCTTGCCGTTCTTAAAAACGACCAATTCGGTACTTGCGCCTCCTATGTCGACAAGGATGCCGTCGTCGCATTCAACGCTCATCTTCGCGCCTATAAAACCGAGTCTGCCTTCTTCCTCTCCTTCCAGAACGTCAGGGACGAGAGACGTTTCCTTCATTATGATGTCAACGGCTTCCTTACTGTTCTTAACGTTCCTCAGCGAAGCGGTGGCGAACAGATGGATGTCCGACGGTGCAACGATCTCCAGTGCGTGCTGCCTGAAGATGTTCACGATCTCACACGCCTTCATTATCCCGTCGATGTTGAGAACACCGTCTTTGATGTAACCGGCAAGGCCGGTGACATCCTTCTCACTTAACACTTTAGTGACCCTGCCGTCCTCGAAACCGAAGACAAGAAGATGTATCGTGTTCGATCCGAGATCTATGACGGCGTGGTTCATTCGTTCCCCCCTCGGCGAACATATCGTCGCGTGTTGTAATATAGATTGGCATCGGACAGACATCTTCACAGTGGTACGGGGCAACCATGCAGGATATGGCGGAGATACAGATCTGTGAGATCCGACGCATTAAGCAACATGGTGCTAAAATCCCGATTTTCTGAAAAAAATAGTGCAAATATTTCGATTTTTCAAAAAAAGATAGTGCAAATATTTCGATTTTTCAAAAAAAGATAGTGCAAATATGCCGACAAAAGATAATGTTTGTATACTTATTGAGCATTGTCGTGTCCGACAATGCAGGTGCGGTGAACGATGTGTTAAGAAGAAAGATCATGGACAGTCTGGTCCAATGGAAAAATGAGAAGGAAAAGGAATGCCTTCTGCTGACAGGCGCAAGACAGGTCGGGAAGACATTCATAATCAGAGAATTCGCAAAACAGAATTATAAGAACGTGATCGAATTGAATTTTGTGACAGACCCCGGATTAAAGAAGATATTCGGAGGGGATCTGTATATGGACACTTTGATCCAGGAGATCACAGACCGTATCCCGTCCGCTAAATTCGAAGAAGGAAAGACGTTGCTGTTCTTGGACGAGATACAGGAATGCGGTGACGCGAGGACGGCCTTGAAACCGATCGCAGAGGATGACCGATACGATTGCATCGCATCCGGTTCGATGTTGGGGATAGCATACAAGACCACAAGACTGATACCGATGGGTTATGAAAGACAGCTTGAAATGTTCTCATTGGATTTTGAGGAATTCCTGTGGGGGTCGGGGTACGACGATTTTCAGATAGGGAACCTGAGAGAATATTTCGGCAAAAGAAAACAGATCCCCGCATCAAGCAATGACGTCTATATGAAAAAATTCAGGGAATACGCCATCGTCGGAGGAATGCCGGCGGTCGTCAACAAATTCATCAAGACCAGGAACTTCGGCCTGGTCCACAGAGAACAGGAGAAGATCATCACGTCCTATATTGATGATATAGCAAGATATCTTCCCGCTTCCGAGAAGGGAAAGGCCACCACCTGTTACTTTTCGATACCGACGCAGCTGGCGAAAGAGAACAAGAAGTTCCAGTATTCCGTGGTGGAAAAAGGTGCGGGGGCAGAAAAATACGAGAGCAGTCTGGAATGACTCAGAGACGCCGGATTGATTAAATTCTGCCACAAAGCAACTTCTCCTTCATTCCCGCTGCCGTCGTACAACGATACCGGATCGTTCAAAATATATCTGACGGATATAGGATTACTGAATGCAATGTATGGCCTGAAAATGAAATCAGAGTTCTATAACAACACACTGAAAGGACCGGCCAAGGGAGGGATATATGAGAATCTCATAGCCGATGTGCTGATCAAAAAGGAAATTCCGCTGAACTACTACAAACCCGAAGAGGGCAGACAGGAGATAGAATTCCTTCTGGCGAATGATGAGGGTGTAATTCCGATAGAAGTTAAGGCCGGGAACGGAAAGACCCTATCGCTCACAAAGTTCACAGAGAAATTCAAACCTCCGTATGCATTGAAATTCATAAACGGGAATATGGGAACTGACGGAAAAAGGATAACGATGCCTCACTACATGTCAATGTTCCTTTGAGTATTTCCGACGGAACGGGTCTGTCCGGGTTACCCCTTCGTCGAACATGTGACCACATATTGTAATGTAGATTGGCATCGGACAGACACCTTTATACCGATTCAGGGTAATCACGTGGAGTATGGTAGAGATAGGCATCGATGAGATCCGACGTATTCACGGGATAGTTGAGCCTATAGCTTCTAGAAGAGGCGGTTTCAAGAGGATATATCTGTTCGGTTCACGTGCTCGCGGAGACGGAACGGAAAGGAGCGATTATGATTTCTGCGTCTATCCTGATCACGATGTAGGCATCTTCAAACTCGCCGGCCTTCTGAAAGACCTGAAGGATGGGCTGGAAAGCGAAGTGGATATTGTGGATGCCACCGCATTGAAAGCCGGGGACACATTCATCAGCGAGATCGAAAGAGATGGTGTTCTGATCTATGAAAGGTGACGGCAACCCTTCGAATGACATTGAGACGATCATTAAGTTCTGTGATTCGATAGAATCGGCAATGGAACATTTCGGAACGGACGAAGAAGATTTCCTGGAAAGCGAACTGTATCAGAACAGTTGTTGTTTTGCGCTTTTACAGATTGGAGAAGCGGTCAAAAGACTTCCTAAAGAGATCACGAAAAGATATTCTGACATCGAATGGTCCGATATCGCAGGCATGCGTGATTTCATCGTGCACAGTTATCATAAGACCAGTATGCACAGGATATGGATAGCAATGACCGCTGATGTTCCGGCGCTCAGGTCCGAATGCGAAAAGATCCTCGGCGAATTATAGCGCGGCGGCGGGAGCGCATTGATATTTAACGGCGGAGAGCGTTGTGCGCACGAATGATGATCAAGATCAACGGTATAGATATTCATTACGAGGATGTCGGTGAAGGCCGGACGATCATATTCCTGCATGGTAACGGTCAGGATGTGAGCATGTTCTCGGAAGCCGTTGAGTACTTCAGAGAAAGATACAGATGCATCACCGTAGACAGCCGCGGGCACGGTTCCAGCGAATGGGGAGTGAAGGAATTGACAATACCGATGCTTGCCGATGATATTGTGAAGTTCATCGAAGCGAAGGATCTGAAAGATGTCACGATAATAGGATTCTCGGACGGCGGGAACATCGGTTTAGAAGCCGCAGCCGTATCGTCAAGGATAAAGGAACTGATGGTCGTCGGCGCAAACCTTTATCCTGAGGGATTGACGGAGTTCACACGCCATGCGATAAACGTTACGCGTGCGTTATGTTTACCGTTATGTTTCATCCCTTCGATCATGAGAACACGTCGCAGATATCGTCTGATGTCGCATCAGCCGCCTATAACCGACGATAAACTTTCAAAGATAACCGCACGAACGTTAGTGATAGCGGGAACCGAGGATATGGTGAAAACGTCGCATACCGAAGAGATATTCGAAAAGGTGCCTTGCGCATCAATAAAATTATTCGAAGGACGCGGTCATTTCCTTTTTGTAACGGTTCCGGACGAACTTTTCAGAATAATGGAAGGGTTCATGGAAGACTGACCCCGTTGCGCCCGGTACGGACGCGGCCGATCATTCCTAATGATCTCCGCGCAGCCTCAATGTATACAGGTAGAGTATCGTGAACGTAGCGGCCGCTCCGAACACGATACCGCAGAGAAGATATTCTATCCACACCACGATCAATCATCTCCTTTGTGCCATATACGCCAAACGACGAATGCAATAACGAGACCGATCAATCCGCCGACGAAGAACCAAGGCCACTGCGAAGTTCCGTACGGGGGATCATTGTAAAAGGAGAGGGCAACATTATCCGTGAGATCGGAACCCGACAGCGTTGCATCATAAACCTCCGCCGTATCATCAATGCCGATGACAAACACGAACGCCGCGGTCAGGATGAATGCGGCGGCCATTATCGCCGCGTGCGTCGATATCCCTCTTGCTTTCGTCCTTTCTTCCGTCATGCGGGTACCCCTTTTGCTCTTCGGGTTCAGCGTCAGAATGACCGGTCGATGAACCTTCTTACCACGGGAACGGGTTGACAACTATTAATCTTTTAAGGAACGCGTCGGTTATTACGACTCGGGAACACTCTGTTTGCTCATGTGTATGAAATACAATCTTTCCGTTATCTTCTCAAAGTATCCTTCCGTTATCACGTAACCGTGTTTCTCATACAACGAGATGTTCTTGTCATCCCTGTATCCGGTGACAAGTTCGTAAATATCAACGTCAAATTCAGATTCGATCGCTTCCACCAATCTGTTCCCTATACCTTTGTTCCAATGATCGGGATGTACGATCACATTGCTTATACGGCATCTGTTACCGGTCTGAAGACCCTTCGCCGAACCGACTATGTTGCCGTCGATGACCGCTTTCAGTATTATGTGCCCTTTCGCCTTCTCGATGAATTCGTCCAACGTCTGGATGAGCGGCGGTATGTTCGTATCGTTATAACGTACCGCGTTCTCCTGAAAGGCGAGCTTCTGAATTTTCAATATCTCATTCATATCGTCTTCAGAGGCTTTCATTATCTCTAACATCGGTACCCGTTCATCATATCGGATCCCTTCTATAATAATTGCGTCAAAAACCGTATCTCGGTGTAGTATACACCGGTCCCCGTATGCATGTATATTAAATCATAACGCGCTACGCTATTTTAATGGGGCACGCCGAAGGGGTGCGGTCCCGTTTCAGGTGGGGGGCAAGGATGAAAGGCAGAACGACAAGTATGAGAGGGCCGAAGGTTCTTTCCGTAATGATCGCAATGATGTTTGCGGCATCCGCGGTCGCCGTGGTATTCACGGCGGCGAATGCGGATGACAAAGCGTTCACGGACGGAACCCTCGGCGAAGGCGGAGATGTGCTGAACAAGCTCAATTTCGGCGGAGCCGGAGTCGATATCTTCAGAGATGTCATAAAGGTCCCGGGCGGCTTCGTAGCGGTAGGGTGTTCCGACACGAGCAGTTTCGGCGACCCGGATAGCGACTGGGTCACCCCGAACGGAGCCATTACAGGGCATGGTCAGACTGATGCGATAATCGTGAAGTTCACCGAGAACTGGACGGTCGAATGGAAAACACACTTCGGCGGCGTAGGGTACGATGAGTTCAACAGTGTCACTATGGTAACAACATCTCCGGTCGCGGGCACCAACGCCAACGCCGACGGATATATGCTGGTCGCGGTCGGGTATTCCGACACGAGCAGTTTCGGCACCGGCAGCTGGTCACAGTATCCCGATATGGAAGGATACGGCGGCACCGACGCGATAATCGTTGCGTTCAACGAGAAGAACGGATCAGTGGAAGCCGCATGGAACTTCGGCGGCGCAGGGAATGACGAGTTCTACGGCGTGGCTGTATCAAAGGAAGGTAACGTATGCGCGGTCGGGTATTCCGGATCAGCCAGTTTCGGCACCGGCAGCTGGCTCAACGAGGATTGGGGTGTCGCAGCAGGACACGGCGGCACGGACGCGATAATGGCCGTGTATACTGACGGCGCATTAGCATACGCACGGAACTTCGGCCGCACAGGGGGTGACGCGTTCTTCGGCGTGGCGGCGTTCGATGACGGTACCGATGAATTCTTCTTTGCGGTCGGGTATTCCGAGTCAAACAGTTTCGGCACCGGAGATTGGAAGACCACCACAGGTTACGGCGGTAAAGACGCGATCATCGTGGGATACTTGGATGGTGAAGTATATGCTGCACTGAACTTCGGCGGTTCCGGGGATGACGAGTTCCGGGGCGTGGGAGTAGGAGAGTCCGGCGACGTATTCGCGGTCGGGTGGTCCGGTCAGGGAAGTTTCGGCAACGGATCCTGGGGGCCCGACAAGGAATGGGGCGTCACAGCAGGGCACGGCAACAACGACGCGATCATCGCGGCATTCAGAGGCAAAGTTGACGGAGGCGCGGAAGTGATCGGTGCGGCGCACTTCGGCGGCGCAGGGAATGATTTATTCTTCGGCGTGACGGTATCTCCCGAGGGCAGCATCGTAGCCGTCGGGTGTTCCGGTGCGGACAGTTTCGCCAGCGGTGACTGGGACGACGTGGCCGGGAACGGAGACGCCGATGCGATCGCGGTCGGATACAGCGAAGGTGAATTCGTCGGAGCTATGAACTTCGGCGGTTCCGGCATCGATTACTTCTTAGGTGCGGCGATCCTGCCGAACGGTAACGTACTGGTGGCCGGGTATTCCGGCTCGAGCAGTTTCGGCAACGGCGACTGGGCCGGCGTGGAAGGAAAGGGAGGATTAGACGCGATCGTCGTAATGTTCGACACCGGTATGCAAACAAGCGGCAGCACCGCCGGCAACGACTTCCCGGTGGTGTATGTGGCGATAGCAGCCGTGGGAGTCATAGCATTACTGGGCATCGCATACGTCTTCGTGCTGAAGAAGCCTTGAACAACGTACAATAAACGAGGAGGCCCCCGGCCTCCTCTTAAAACGTTCATGACCTTCCGCGACGCGGAAGGTCTTCTTTCTTTCCCGCAAATGAATGAACGGTTCAGATCTCTGTCCAGTCTTCCGAACGAAGATCCTCGATACGGCTGAAGTCCTTTGTGTTGTTCGTAACAAGCACACCGTTGCGGGATATGACCGTGGCGGCTATCATGATATCGTTGTAGCCTATCTTTCTTCCCTTTTTCGTCAGTTCGGCACTTATCTTACCACACACGATCGCCGCATCCTCATCAAAAGGAACGGTCTCATAAGGCTCAAGGAATTTCAGAGTCTGCTCCATATTTCGCTGAGTGTCACCGCTCAAACATGCGCCTTCGATCAGCTCCGCCACGACCACGGAAGGTACTTTGATGTCCTCATCGTAGAACGAATCTATCTTTTCCGCAAGCCCTTCCTTGACCCCTCTCAGCACGAATATCGGAATGTTGGAATCCAAGTAATACGTCATAGCGTTTCCCTCGGGGAATTCCATGACCTCGGCCGGTCTTCCGGAACCCTGAAGGAATCGTCCTTTATCGTGCCGAAATATTTCACAGCGTGACCTTTTCCGGGTGTTTCGACACTCTTTTCCAGCATTTCGTTCACATAGTCGGAAACACTCATTCCTTTCTCTTCCGCTATATGCTTGGTCTTCTCGTAAACGCTTGTCTCAATGTATATTTGTGTTTGCGACATCATATAGCCTCATTTTGTCATATATTGTGCTCATCTATATTATTTTGCGCATCGCACCGAACAGTATCGGCGAGCGCGACCAGAATAATATGGATGCGCGACAGCCGCTGCGGCCATCGAAGGAACGGCGTCCTTCTTCGTGAGGACGCCTTGAACAACGTACGATAAACGAGGAGGCCACGGCCTCCTCTTCAAACATTATTTTTTTTCACAATCCAGGATATAATCCTATCGCTCAATGTTTTAATAGACACTTGGCGATACATGACGCAAACCAACCGCATATGATATGCCGAAGGTGATGATATGGTCAAACAAAATGGCAAGAAGAGAGGAGGGGAACGCACCCTCCTGTCTGTCGTGATCGCAGCAGCATTCGTTGTCGCAGCGTTCGCGATGATATCCGCTGATGATCCCTCAACAGCGGATGAAGGAGCGTATCTGGGTGCGAATGAGATATCATTAGAGACCGGGAAATCCCTGGACTCCTTATTTCCGCTGTCCGATCACGACTCAGAAGGTTCCGGTATATTCGTGATAACGCTGGAAGACGATATCGAGTGCAAGAAGACATTGACGGTCTCGGGCGGAATGGACGTGACGATCAATCTGGAGGGGTTCGATCTGTCCTTCGACATCGATGACACCGAGGCCCCTGTGATAAATGTCACATCCGGCGGTAAACTCACGATCAACGGCGACGGCGGTACACTGATATTACAAGGCACAACCAACGAGAGCGGCATACTTGTTTACAACGCAGACGCCAGGATATTTGCGAACATAGACGCCGACACGATCGAAGGCTCGGTCGTGTATGCCGACAATTCCTCCACAGTGCTGATCGAAGGCGACATAACCTCTGTAAGCGCCAGCGTGGGTGTAAATGCAGCAGGGGGTTCCGAGATCCATGTCAAAGGCGATATCGACGTCGGCGGTGACCAGGT
>Ga0123353_10015997_pt1 | contig 10940 bp, 14 predicted proteins | sample TergutLab28metaG_3_FD_92763 | JGI IMG/M metagenome (GOLD analysis project Ga0123353, IMG submission 92763) | Labiotermes labralis P3 segment gut microbial communities from Petit-Saut dam, French Guiana - Lab288 P3 | ecosystem: Host-associated > Arthropoda: Insects > Digestive system > Gut ... | reverse complement strand
CCTTCCGGAAGGAAGGCGGCGGCTACGCCAATCGCGCTATTGAGCAACCCGCCCGGGTCGTTGCGCAGGTCGAGCACCAGACCCTTGGGCCTTTTGGCCTTGCCCAGTTTGTTGAGGTGTTCGACTACTGACTTAGCGGTGTTTTCATGGAATTGAGTCACGCGCAGGTAGCCATAGCCAGATTCGACTTCTTTGGACTTGACGCTCTGCACTTTGATGATTTCGCGTGTCAGGGCAACGACAACCGGTTGCTGTTCCCCCTTACGCGCCAGTGACAGGGTAACTTTGGTCGAGGGCTTGCCACGCATGCGCTTGAGGGCTTCGTCAAGGGTCATGTCCTTGGTGGAGGTTTCGTCGATCTTGACGATTAGGTCGCCAGCAAGGATGCCGGCACGGAAGGCAGGCGTGTCTTCAATTGGGGAAACTACTTTGATGTAACCGTTTTCCTGGTTGACTTCGATGCCGATGCCACCGAATTCTCCCTGGATGCCGTCCTGGAGTTCCTTCAACGCTTCTGCATCAAGATAGGCCGAATGCGGGTCGAGCCCGTTCAACATGCCTGTGATGGCTTGTATGATTAGTTTTCTGTCTTCGACCGGTTCGACGTAATCACGTTTGATGACACTAAACACTTCGGCAAAAGCGCGCATATCTTCGACCGGCAGGGGCCGATTATGCCCAAGCTTGTCGGCGTTAGCGGAAAAATTCAGGCTGAGCATGATGCCGATAACGACACCACCCAGTATCAAACCAACTTGTTTCAATCTACTGTTTGGCATGGGGTCTCCAAGAGAAAATCCACGGTTATCTAAGCCTTACCCACTGCATTGGGTCAATGGCTTGCCCCCGGTGGCGAATTTCGAAGTATAAGCCGGATTCTGCCTCTGATCCGCTCGTGCCAACACTGGCAATTGCTTCACCCGCGCGCACAGAATCGCCAGCTTTTTTGTGGAGTGCGTCATTATTACCATAAATGGACAAGTATCCGCCTCCATGATCGATGATCAGCAGGTTGCCATAACCGCGCAGCCAGTCTGAAAAAGCAACACTGCCGTCGCTGACGGCTCGTACTGTGGCTCCCTTGGGGGCACGGATGAAAACGCCCCGCCAGGCCGTGCCTTGTCCGGCGCGTGGTGCGCCAAACCTGCCAAGGAGTTCACCGGCAACCGGAAAATTCAGTTTGCCACGTAATTGGGCAAAACCTGTGCCGCCCGGCGTTGGTTCAGGGACTCCCCAAACCCTACCGACGACCGGTTCAACCATGTTGTTTTTGCCCACATTCGGGGGCTGCCCCGCCCTGCGCGGTGCGGAGCTGCGCGCCCTTGCCTGGGTATTCGTGCGTTCTCGCTCGCGCCTTGCGGTCGCAGCCCGCGCTTCAGCTTCAGCGGCTCGTTTTACGAGCGTGTTGACTACCTGTGTCAGACGTTCTTCGTCGGCCTTGAGGGCGGCCATCCGCTCCTTCTGCGTTTTCAGCGTCGTCTCGATCTTTCCAAGGGTCTCGCGGCGGCGCGCATAAGCTTCTTCCTGTTTTTCCTGGCGCTTGCGCCGGTCGCCTTCGAGGCGGGCCAAGGTTGCCTGGCGAGTGCTGACCCGTTGGGCGTGTTCAGCCTTGAGCCGCAGGTCGGCTCTCAGCCCTTCGATCAGTTCGTGCTGGGTCCGGCCAAGGCGTTCGAGATAATAGGTATCACGCACGGCCTGGTTGGGGTCGTGCGCCGCCAGCAAAGCGGTGATGTCGTTGGGCGTGCCGTATATGTAGTTCTGGCGCAACCATCTGCCCAGTTCCTTCTGGCGGGCGGATATGCGTTCTTCAAGCTGCTGCTGTTCTGTTTCGAGTTCGGCGAGTTGACGGCTAACCTCGGTTTGTTCGGACATGACCTGGCGCAAGGCACGCGTGGCCTTTGAGACTTCGCGCTCGACCTCGGCCACAGCACGGGCAGCCTCGGTTTGCATGACCTCGGTTTTTTCCATGTCACGCTGCAAACTTCCAAGGCGGCGCTCAATGTCCTTGAGCGCGGAACGCTTAGCGTGAATCTCAGCCTTGCTCGGCGGCCCGCTTGTTGGCCTGGCGGTTTTGGTGACCTTGCTCGACCCGCCAGCCTGTTTGGCAGTTTTAGCCACCTTGCCCGACGCTCCCGCCGGTTTGGTGGCTACCCTGCCCGAGTTGCCTGCCGGCTTGGCATGTAACGGGTCGGACATCCCCCCCCACATCGCCAGCGCGAAAACCAAAACCAAAGCGTGCCGAACGGAAAAATCACCCACAGCGGAACCGGTCACCCCCCAGCTTTACCCTGGTTGGCCACGGCAGCCTGGGCAGCGCGGATGGTGTCTTCGTCGGCAAGATAGTAGCTCTTGACCGAACGCAGGTTGGCATCCAGTTCATAGACAAGCGGCTGCGCGGTTGGAATGTTGAGCCCGATAATGTCCGCCTCACTGACGCCATCGAGGTATTTGACAAGCGCACGCAGGCTGTTGCCATGTGCGGCAATCAGGACGCGTTGCCCGGCAAGGATTTGCGGCGCAATCACGGTCTCCCAGTACGGCACGACGCGCGCTACGGTGTCGCGCAGGCATTCGGTACGTGGAAATGCCGACTTTGGGAGCAGGGCATAACGTGGGTCGTCGACGGTGAGCCGGGAGTCACCCTCTTCCAACGGGTCGGGGGGGATGTCGTAGGATCGCCGCCAGACCAGCACCTGATCGTCGCCATACCGGGCGGCAGTTTCGGCTTTGTTCAGCCCTTGCAGGCTGCCATAGTGGCGCTCATTCAGCCGCCAGGAGTGCTCGACCGGCAGCCAGAGGGCGTCAAGTTCTTCGAGCACGATATTGAGCGTCTTGTTGGCCCGCTTGAGCACCGAAGTAAAAGCCAAGTCGAAGAAGTAGCCTTCACGTCTGAGCAACTGCCCGGCAATGCGCGCCTCTGAAACGCCATGCTCGGTTAGATCGACGTCAGTCCAGCCGGTAAAGCGGTTTTCTTTGTTCCAGACAGACTCGCCATGGCGAAGCAGCACAATTTTGAACATGGAATAGCCCAAGGAAAGGAATGGATGGAAACGCCCAATCTATCGTATACTAATAGCTTTCGCGCTGCTTTTCCCTGCCGTCTTTAGGAGTTGGCTTCTCGCCAGGTTCAACATTGAAGGCAGCAGTACGCGGTATTTTACGATTTACATTAACCCCATAACCCTCGGAGCATTTTTTACGTGGAGTTTTTGCAACAACAACAAAACCTCATCTGGATCGTCCTGGCCGTAGCTTCGGGCGGGTGGCTGCTCGCCGAGTACATCCGACATTTTCGCGACAAGAGCCAACTCACGCCCGTCGAAGCCACCCTGCTCATCAACCGCGAAGACGCGGTAATAGTCGATGTGCGCGGCCAAGGCGATTTCGACAAGGGGCATTTGCCCAATGCCCGGCACTTGCCGCTTACCGACCTTGAACGCCGCAGCACGGACCTCGAAAAGTTCCGCGCCCGCCCGCTCATTCTCTATTGCAACAGTGGAACGACTGCGGCCAAGGGAATCGCTACCCTGAAAAAAGCAGGGTTTGAGAAGCTCTTCAACCTGCGCGGGGGGCTGTTCGAGTGGGAAAAAGCCGGATATCCCCTCTCCCGCAAGAAAAAATGAGCAACGCCATGCCCATGCCGCCTGTAAAGATGTATACAACTGCCACGTGTCCGTACTGCGAACGCGCTGAGCAACTTTTACGTGCGCGGGGCGTAGCTGAAATTGAAAAAATCCGCATCGACCTCGATTCCGCTATCCGCGACGAGATGATGCAAACCACTGGCCGCCGGACGGTTCCCCAGATTTTCATCGGCGACTATCATGTCGGAGGCTGCGACGATCTCCATGCCCTCGACAGCGTAGGGCGTTTGGCCGACCTGCTGAGCAAGGAAAACACCTGAGCCTGCCCTGCCTTCTTTCATCCCACCCAACCAACTACAGGATATCAACATGACCGAAATCGCTTCTGCGGATCAGCCCGTCTTCACAATCGAAAAAATCTACGTCAAGGATCTTTCGCTCGAAGTCCCCAACGCGCCGCAAATCTTCCTTTCCCGCGACAACCCACAAGTCAGCGTCCAAATTCGCACCGATGCAGAATGCATTGAAAACGGCGTTTACGAAGTCAAACTCACCATCACCGTCAATGCATCCCTGAGCGAAAACCGTACCTTTTTCCTGGTCGAAGTCGCACAGGCAGGTATTTTCCGCATCCAGAACGCGCCCGAAGAAGATCTCGATCTGGTACTGAATATTGGTTGCCCAACCATCATTTTCCCCTACGCGCGTGAAGCGGTCTCAGACGCCGTGATCCGCGCAGGTTTCCCACCCGTGCTGCTCAACCCAGTCAACTTTGAGCGCCTTTACGAACAATCGCGTCAAAACGCTGGCGTAAACCCGGACGCACCGGTGCAGTAACCAGCGGCCGCTGTAACAAGGGGGAAACTCCATGATCCGTCCTTCCATCCTTGCGCTGGCCTTGCTGGCCGGTCCGGCTCAGGCTATCGACTATGCTTCCGTTGCCCGCAACGCGATCCTTTTCGATGCATCTTCCCCACAAGCCCGTAAGCTAGCCGTTATTCGTCCCGGCACGCCGGTGGAAGTAGTGGTGACGACACCCGACCTGCAATGGGTGAGGGTGCGTGACCCTTCCGGTGCCTTGTCTTGGATCGAAGGCAACGCCCTCAGCAAGCAACGTACCGTGCAGGTCATTGCCGAACAGGTGGCGGTGCGGCGCGAAGCAAACGAGCATTCTCCGGTAGTTTTTGAGGCCGTCCGGGATGTGGTGCTCGAATTCGTCTCTGTCGTCCCCGGCGGATGGGTCAAGGTGCAACACGCCAGCGGCAGCAGTGGTTTTCTGCGTTCAGCCGAGGTATGGGGGCTTTGAAACAACCGCCGCAGAGGGCGCGTATCGCCGTTCTTGGGGCTGGTGCATGGGGCACGGCGCTGGCGCAGGTGTTTTCCGCCGCCCATGAAGTCTGCCTGTGGGGACGTGAGGCCGATAACATCGAAACGATGCGCCACGAGCGGGAAAACAAGCTCTTCCTGCCCGGCATCGCCTTACGGCCCGAACTGAGATTCAGCGCCGATTTCGACCAGGCTGCCCGAGGTGCGGATTTACATCTCGTCGTGACGCCGCTGGCCGGGCTGCGCGAAACAACGCGCGCCCTGTACAGCCTCCAGCAGGGTTGCGTGCCACTCATTTGGGCATGCAAAGGGGTTGAAGCCGGAAGCGGCAAGCTGCCGCACGAGATCATTGCCGAAGAAATGGGCAAGGACGCCGCCTGCGGCGTACTCACCGGCCCCAGCTTTGCCGCCGAGGTCGCGTGCGGGCTTCCCGCAGCCGTTACTCTGGCCTCGAACGATCCCGGCTTTGCTACCGACTGGGTGAACAAGCTGCATCAACCGAAATTCCGAATCTACGCCAGCGATGATGTCATTGGTTGTGAGATCGGTGGCGCACTGAAGAATGTCATCGCCATCGCTGCCGGAGTGGCCGACGGCATGGGGTATGGCCTCAACGCACGGGCGGCGATCATCACCCGTGGGTTGGCCGAAATTGCCCGGCTTGCAAACGCGCTTGGCGGACGCCCCGAAACCCTGATGGGGCTGACCGGCATGGGCGACCTCATCCTCACCTGCACCGGCGACCTGTCCCGGAACCGCCAGGTTGGCCTAGCGCTTGCTGCGGGGAAAACCCTCCCCGACATCCTTGCCGAACTCGGCCATGTGGCCGAAGGCGTTTCCACTGCACGCGAAACCGCTCAACTCAGCCGCCGCCTCGACGTAGACATGCCGATCTGTTCCGGCGTGGATGCCCTGCTGCATGGCGGTGTCAGCGCCCATGACGCAGTTGAACGATTGTTGGCGCGCGATCCTAAGCAGGAACGGGAACGCTTGAGCGGTTTCGGTTTAAGTTGATACAAAACTCCCCTCTCCCGCCCCTTCGGGGCACCCTCTCCCGCAAGCGGGAGAGGGGAACGAATGTACAGATTTAAATCGAAAATGCTCTAACTTCCCACTTCCTGTCACCCCGCTCCCACAAACCCGTTCTGCCGCCAACCTTCATACACCACCAGCGCCACGGCGTTCGACAGGTTGATGCTGCGGTTGCCAGGGCGCATTGGGATACGCAGCCGACGTGAGGGCGGCAACTCTGACAGCACAGCATCCGGCAGGCCACGGGTTTCAGGCCCGAAGAGCAACACGTCACCCTCGGCGTAAGCCACATGGTCGTAACGCTCTACGCCGCGCGTACTCAAGGCGAACATCCTCCGCCCGGCGAACTGCGCACGGCATGTGGCCCAGTCCGGGTGCACGGTCACATGAGCGAGGTCGTGGTAATCCAGCCCCGCGCGCCGCAACTGACGGTCGGAAAGATCGAACCCAAGCGGTTCCACCAGATGGAGCCGTGCCCCGCCATTGGCAGTGAGCCGGATGACGTTGCCGGCATTGGGCGGTATTTCCGGCTCGAAAAGGATGATGTCGAACATCCTGGGATTCTACCGGGTGCGGATATAAGCCAGCCCAAGGCATACAAATTGCTTGGGTTACTCACTCGCTTTTCATTGAAAAAGACTGTCAGGCAGCCGGGCATAGAATGCTGCAATGAAGCGTTCCTGTTCCGCTTCATCAAATTCGCCAAGAGAGAGTTTGATCAGCGTTGACTTTGCGCCTCCAGCAGAATTGAACTTTTTATAATAAATGTTGAGCATTTTGCCGTTTTCCTCGATGTCTGTGACTTCGTTATAGAGAACGGTATGCCAACCGCCTATTGGCGCAAGTTGTGTTTGAAAATAGTCCGAATGGAGTGTGACGTAAGCCCTGCTCATCTTCCAGCCCCCCATTACAATTAGCATTATTGTTACTGCATAAGGACTACTTGTCGGAAGATCGAGAACGACTAGAAACACTAAAAGCAACACCCCACAAACAATCATCAGATACGCACCTTTAGTCGCCCGAAATACCAACGGCGATATATCAGAATCAGGGCTAGTAATTCTGCGAGAAGTATTCTCAATGGAACTTTGTGGCGGTTGATAAGGGTTTTGAGTCATGGCTTTTGATGCAAAATACACAGTGTTGTTTCAGTCACTCGAACCTCCAAGGGTCAATTCAAACCATGGAGGTTCGAATAGTGAGTCATTCTTTGGCGAGTTGCCGACGCGCATCAAGATCGTCTTTAGAATCCGTCATCATCTTTTTCGCCCCGAAAATCGCAACGAGCCCCATCGGAACGAATATGATGGAACCGATGATTACTAAAATTCCACCTGCCTTCTTCATACCCGAAACGTGCAAAAGCAGCCCAACAGCCGAAAGCCCCCAGAGCACACAGATAACGGCGAAAAATGTAGGCATATCCATTCCGCTTTCTTGCATGTGCAAATTTATTATAAACACCCCAAGCAAGTTCAATGCAACACCAACGACTGCCAACATCATTTTATTTCTCCTTATCATAAACACATAACCGGCATCTTGCACCGGAACGAGAGTAAAGCCGCGTCATTCTACATTGCTTTATTCACTGTAACAACGATTGGCGAACCTTTTAGCATCTCAGCATGCTTAAGCCAGGGCTGTAGGTTGCGGCTAAAACCACCTGCAAACCCCAACGCAAGAAAGAGCCATGAGAGATACCGGTTTTCATTGCGCACTCGATTCTGAATTGGGGCGTTGCAGCCCGATTCACTCAGCAAGTAACCGGTAAAGCATCATCAACATACCCGCCGTCGCGCCCCAGATGAAGTAGTCGCCATAGGGCATAGCGTGGAATTGGCGCATCTCGCCGCCGTTGATCCGGATGCTGTGCTGCCGGTGGTTGGCCGGGTCGAGAAAATGCGCAAGCGGCACTTCAAACGCTTCGGCAACCTCGAAACCGTCCAGCTTCAGTTTGATCGGAGGGTGCAGGAGCCCCACTACAGGAGTGACCCGAAAACCTGTCCCGGTCAGGTAGTCCGGCAAGCGTCCAACGAGTTCGACCCGCTCAGGGGAAAGCCCAATTTCTTCTTCCGCCTCGCGCACTGCGGTTTCTTCGGCAGAGGAGTCACCCTCTTCCATGCCGCCACCTGGAAAGCTGATCTGCCCCGGATGGTGGTGCAGGTGGTCGGTGCGCCGGGTAAAGAGCACGGTGAGGTTTTTTTTCCGGTATTCGTGCAGCACCAATGGCACGAGTACGGCCGCTGGGCGGGGTTGCGCGCCACCTGCGCCGGGCCAGTCCCCGGAAGAGATACCGGGCCAACCCCCGATGGCAATACCAGGCTCTGATTCAATCCGTGCCAATTGCCGCCGCAACCTGCCTACGATTTCAAGCGCTTCGCTCACATTCATCCTTCGTTACAGTTTCTTCCTCAAACGCATCAGCTTGCCATCGCGCCGCATTTCCATCCGTTCGAGAACGTTCATCCCAAGCAGCACCTTGGGCATGTCGGCTTGCAGCCGGACTCATTGTCACACGCAACTGCTCCAAATGCCCTTGACGTTAGCCCAGAACGTCTCAACACTGGATAGCGTACATTCGGGCGTGAGAACTGATATGACTTTTTCCTCGAAACGGGCTGTGCATTGCCCCTCTCCCCGTGAGGGTCGAGAAAACGGGTTCACCATGACAGAACTGCTCATTGTGGTCGCAATCGCAGCCATCCTCGCGGCTGTCGCAGTTCCCTCGTTCAGGACCATGAGCCGCAACATGGCTGTCCGCGGCGCAGCCGGCGAACTTGTCGCAGGCATCCAGTTTGCCCGTTCCGAGGCCATTCGTACCAACCAAACAATATCATTGTCGCTCGATGGCCGTACCTGGCAGGTTTTCACTGATACCAATGGCAACAGGGAACTATTGCGTGAAGGTGCCTATTCCGAGCTGATAGTCTCCCAAAATCCGGCGCTACGGTTTGATTTTGCCCCTGGCGGTACGGCCGTGTCGTCTATGGGGCCATTTCCGGCGGCCATCTGCCTGACAACCGCTGACAATCCGCCTGCCCAGCGCCAGGTATTGTTTCCTGCACGGGCATCTTCCCCTGTGATTCAGGCCAATTGCAGCTAATGGCCACACCATATACCCGGACAGATAGCAAGAGCGAACCTTCAGCAATACATACTCCGTGGAAGGCACTCCGTCGAAGTCTGTTGTGATATTGGCTGGCAACATCAACATGAAGGATAAGAAAGGCTGGTATATTTCGCCGGCTGACAATGGCGAACAAGTCGTACGCGCACCCATCGTCGCTCATACCTCTCGGGGAGACATTGCCATATTCACCACCATCATCCCACCCTCCAGCGGCAACCCTTGTAGATAATGATGAAGATACCGTGACAAATGATAGAAGGCCTGGCGCAACCCGTGGGAGATGGATATCCTGACACGAAATCATCAAAAATTAAGGATTGCCTATGAACACGCAAAAGGGATTCACCCTATTGGAATTGATGATCGTCGTCGTGATCGTCGCCCTCATTGCCGCCATTGCGATACCAAACTACCAACCGTACGTAATAAAAACCCGCCGTACGGCGGCGACGGGCTGCCTGCTGGAAATGTCGCAGGCACTGGAACGCTTCCACACCAAGAACTTGACTTACGTGGGCTTCTCCATACCAAGCATGGAGTGCAGCAATAAGCTGACAGAGCACTATACCTTCAGCCTGGCAGACCAGGCCGCGCGTGCCTACACCCTCAGCGCCACACCCCAAGGGGCACAACACGGCAAGGATCCCGCCTCGTGCGGAACCCTCACCGTCAATCAGGCCGGGGTAAAGGGTGCCGGGGGAGACATCAGCGTTTGCTGGAAGTAAACCGGCTCACGAAAGGGATAGCCTCCAGCCCCATTGTTGCCATCTTGCGCCGCAGGAATGCAATCTGTGTTTGCAGCGGCAGCGATTTGGGGCAGACATCGTGGCAGGCAAGCAGCGACATGCAGCCGAACACGCCGGTGTCATCGCCGATCAGTTCGTAGTACTCATCGTCCGTGCGGACATCGCGCGTGTCGAGGCGGAAACGCGCAATCTTGCCTAAGCCGACCGCACCGACAAAATCCTTGCGCATTTGCGCGGTTCCGCAGGCGGCAACGCAGCAGCCGCACTCGATGCAGCGGTCGAGTTCGTAGATCTGTTCGGCAAGATCAGGATCCATCCGCTCTTCGATGCGGTGGATATCGAGTTCGCGTTCCTGCCCATGCAGCCAGGTTTGCAGGCGTTCGCTCATGCCGCGCATCCATTTGCCGGTGTTCACCGAAAGATCCCCGATCAACTCGAAGAACGGCAGCGGCGCAAGCATTACCTCGTCAGGCAGGTCGCGGGTCAGCGTGCGGCAGGCCAGTTGCGGGCGGCCATTGACCATCATCGCGCAACTGCCGCAAATCCCGGCGCGGCAAACAAAATCGAATTGCAGGGTCGGATCCTGATTCAGGCGAATTTCGTTGAGGGCAATGAACAGCGTCATGCCATCAGCTTCTTCAATCTTGTACTCCTGCATGCGCGGCATCGAAGCAGGGTCATTCGGGTCGTAACGCAAGATTTCGAAGCTCAAATGCCGGTGGTGCCGGACATTTTGATGGGTGTTGTTGTCAATGGCGCTCATTACGCACCCTCCAGCGGTTCATCGAGCCGTTCATTGCGACCCGTGAGCGAGGCAGGCAATTTATCGGCGTAAGGCATGAGGGCTTCCTGGACGGCAAAGCGATCCTGCCCTTCCATCCGGTTGCGGATGGCTTCTATTTCCTGTAGGCGGTGTGGTGTATCTGGATGATCGATGTAGTCTTTCGCACCATAACCGCGCCAGCCCGGCGGCAGTTCCATCTTCATGACATCGAGCGGCTCGTACTCGAAACTCGGCAGGTTGGCCGCCTCGTCCGGCCAGAAGGCCAATGTGCGCTTGAGCCATTCCTGGTCGTTGCGTTGTGGAAAATCCTCGCGGGCATGAGCACCCCGGCT
>Ga0123353_10015994_pt1 | contig 10941 bp, 1 predicted proteins | sample TergutLab28metaG_3_FD_92763 | JGI IMG/M metagenome (GOLD analysis project Ga0123353, IMG submission 92763) | Labiotermes labralis P3 segment gut microbial communities from Petit-Saut dam, French Guiana - Lab288 P3 | ecosystem: Host-associated > Arthropoda: Insects > Digestive system > Gut ... | reverse complement strand
TCTTGTTCTCTGCACCGCCGTTTTGCCCGCTCTTCCGGCGAAGCGTTGAGATAAAACTTGCAGAAAGCATCGGGAAAGACCGCCGTTCCTTGGTCGCGTCCTTCGGTAACAATGCCTCTTCCCGCTTTTTGAATCTGTTCGGCAATTTCACGCTGACGTTTGACCATCAGATGCCGGATTTCAGGATTATCCGCCGCAAGATATGTTTTTTGCGTGACCTGCGGCATCCTGACGAGTGTGGTAACGTCTTTGCCGTCAAGGTAGGTTTTGCCCGCTTTGATGTCAATTTGTGCAGACGCAGCCAATTCGGTTAATTTCTGCGGTGCGTCGGGCGATTGCCAATCTACATCCCGATAAAAGCCGAGCAGCGCGATAGAGCGGTACATTGACCCCGTATCAAGATATTCAAACAAAGACGGAGATTCAGCGGAAAGCCGTTTGGCGAGTAATTTCGCAGCAGTGCTTTTGCCGGAACCGGCTGGTCCGTCTATTGAGATGAGCATTTACAATACTTTCGATAAAAGTTCTGTTAGACCTCTTTTACCGGTTGTAAGTCTCCGATACCGCGTCCCAACTTTGATTGTCCGCCGCGGGAGGCAGTAATTTTTCGGGGCGTGGAAGCATCGACAGTATCATCGGTCAAGAGGTTTTTGAACAGAACCGACTTGGTTGAATCGCTTTCCGGCGGCAAACCGAGGGTTTGAACGGCATCTTCGACACCGCCGAGTACTGAACGTCTGACACCGTCCCGAATAAAACTGAAAAAGTTAAAGTTTTCCATTCTGGAGTCCTTTCCAAAGAGTTATTTTGTTGTTTGCAAGCGGTATTTTTCCGCCCGATGCGAAATGGTAGCAATTTTACATTTGTGTGTCAAGGGACGTTTTGTCCCGTACAGTCCGATGTAGGTATAAAACTTTAGTGGACTAAATCCAATTACCACTTCCTGACAAAACCCGCTTCACCAGCGTGAACGGTTGCGCGGTTGTATAGTTTGCCGTCGTAATTGATGTATAACGACTTGCTGCCGCTGTTGTTCAACTTCCAGTTCGCTCCGATGCCGAGATTCCAATAATCCCGTCCGATTTTGCTGCCCCAAATATCCGCTGTCCGCTGTCCCGGCTTCGTTTCATGAACGAAACGGGTTCCGACAGCGGGATATTCCCGGTCATTCAGTTGCGCCGCATATTGAACACGACCATTCAGCGTTAGTTGATTGCGTAAATCATATTCTCCGCCCAAGCCGATGCGGAACATATATCGTTCCAGCGAAGCATCGTTATAGGTTAGTGCCGTCAAGTCAGTCGTTTGCTTGCCGGATTCTTGATAGCCGCGCATCCAAGCCCGTTCAAAGTCAAGCGCAGCAACCGGCAAGAGACGAAAACCGTTCCGCAACTTCATTGTGCGGATTATTTCAACACTTGCTGCGAAGGCATCGCCGTTAGTTCTGCCGCTGAATTGTTCCGAAATCGGATTCGTAAATTTCCCGTTTGCCGGAATGAAAACGCGGCGGGAGAATTCATAACTCTGATGTGAATAACCGAGATACAGTTTCGCATCGACGTTATCAGTCAAACGTGTCATATTATATATGCCGAATTCATAGTCGTCCATTTCAACTTTACCGGTTGCCTGCCGCAAGCGCGGGTCAGCATATTGGAACGCTGCCCCGATAACCGACCGGCGATTGAGCCGCTGGTCAACACCGACAGCAATTCCATAGCGGTTAATAGTGAAAGCATGTGCGTTATTATCGAAACCGACATTCTCATAGCGGGCGTTGAATTCACCCCATAGTTCACGTTTGAATTTTTTCTGCAACGGACCGCAGGGCGAACATGAATTTGCATCGAGCGACAACCGGTTAAACGGAGACCGCCACGGTTCCTTGAGAGCCATGAACATTGCATTCGGTGTCAAGTCGCCGTGAAGTTGGTCCAGCAATTCGCATATTTCTTTGTCCTCAAAACTGGACAGTTGGTCTATCAAATCCTTGAGACCGGGGTCTTTGTTTTCGGTGAACCAGTCAAGCGTCTTGCCGATTTCTTTTCGGTTATGTCTCGTACAAAGATGCCCGAAACCCTTCGTCGGGTCGAAGTGGAACCAGAGTTCGTACATATTACCGGCGAGTGCGTCTTCTAATCTGTCCCAGCCGTGCAGTATCGTCAAACCTCTCGGCAAGTCGATGGGTTCAAGAGTACCGAATCGTCCTGTACCGCCTTCTTGCGAAGCGTCAATGACAGTGAAATGGTCTTTATCATTGTCGATTTCGGCATCTTCCCAATAGTCGACTGTGACTTTCAGTTTCGCTCCGCTGTCAATGGCGACATTGCCGTTCACAACAATGCTGTCGCTAATCCGTATTTGTTCTGATGCACTTCGGGCGATGTGAACATCAAAGATACTGCCGTTGTCGAATTGCAGTGAGCCGTTAACATACAGCGGATTGTAATCGTTTGTTTTCCAATCGGCAGCGTTCTTTGCACCGCCGGGCATAAGCGTACCGCCCGTTTTGATAGTTCCGATGCCGCCGATGGTTCCCGTTCCGGCAAGCGTTGCGTTGTTTTCGACATCGAATTGTTTCGTCTTGCCGTAATAACCGGCAATGAAAAGTTTTCCCGCTGATACGGAAACATTACCGGCAAATTCGGAAGTTGCTTCCTCAAGACGTACTGTTCCAAGACCGGATTTGTTTAGCGTTGACTGATTTGTTCCTGTCAGTTCGCCGATGTATGTAAATGTCGAACCCGTTCCGGTATCGAAACTTCCCGTTGCGTTATCGGCAATGTTGACGGCATTGCCAAGTGTTACGCTGTTGAGCGCGCTCAAAGTCGCTGTGTTAACGAACTTGATTCCTTTACCGCCGTCTCCGAGTTGATTCGCCTTGTCAAACGCCACGGTGCCGCCGTGAAGTTCAATGCCTTCCGAGAACACATTGCCGCCGGTATTCGCAAAGGTCAAAGTTCCGCTGCCGGTTTTTTTCAACATGCCGGTAGGAACTAGCAACTCATCAGGGTTCAGCGTCGTCAGATACCTTCCGATGATGTCCGTATCGCCTGCAACTTGCGTTCTTGCAAGAAAGCCGCCGTCGCCGGTGAATGTGACGTTTTCATTTCCGCCGACATCAAGTCCGCTGATAACCGTGTCCGGTGAAGCCGCGTTATATGATGCCGCCGTTTCAAAAATCAGATAGTCGCCGGGACGAAATACTGAAGCCGTTTTGCCGCCGGGACCTTGCTGAACACTAACAAGTTTGTCGATGTCCCATTTCATCGTCAACGAGTTTGTCTCGCCTATGAGCCAGATTTCGTTGCGTAAAACATCGTCTTCAAAGACGAATTGCCATTCGCCGCGAGGCAAACCGCTCATCATCTCCTCACCGTTCATCATGCCGGACAACACACCGTTTACAGGGTCGTTGATGCCATCAAGCGGTTTGCCGCCGGTGTTTATCGATTCCTGACTGGTCATTATCAAATAACTGCCGGTAGACAATGTTCCAATGAAGTCAATAGTACCGCCGTTGAGATTCACCGCACCGCTTTCGACGACAAGCAAGTCGTTGTCGCCATTCGGGTTAATGTCATACTCAAATATGAAACCGTTGAGATTCGTATCGCCGTTGAACGTGAATTTACCGTACTTGGCTGCATCATTATCTGGACTGAGAATGCTGTCGGCGTTCATGTTTATTGTGCCGCTGGAAATAATTTTACCGTTGCCGGTCAAGACAGCATCTTTCTTAACAGTGAAGTTGTCCGAAGTGTAATCCTTCAGGATACGCATTTCACCGGATGAAACATCAGTGTCAGCAACGTTGACGCTGCCGATGCCGGAGAACTGCAAAATACCCGCACCGGTCTTTTCGACATTACCGCCGCTGACTTGACCGGTCAAGATAAGAGCGTTATTTGTATCGACTATAAACTCCGCCGTCTTACCGGCATTGATAGTAATCTTATGCGCCAAGGTTTCGGGACTAACCGCATCGGCAAGTTTCAGTTTCGCATCATCAACGAAGGTAATTCCTTTGCCGCCGTCTCCGAGTTGATTCGCATTGTCAAACGCAACGGTGCCGCCGTGAAGTTCGATGCCTTCCGAGAACACATTGCCGCCGGTATTCGCAAAGGTTAAAGTTCCGCTGCCGGTCTTTTTCAACATTCCGTTTGGGACAAGCAACTCATCAGGATTAAGCGTCGTCAGATACCTTCCGATGATGTCCGTGTCGCCAGCAACTTGAGTTCGTGCAAGAAAGCCGCCGTCGCCGGTGAAGGTGACGTTTTCATCTCCGCCGACATCAAGTCCGCTGACAATCGTGTCCGGTGCAGCAACATTGTATGAAGCCGCCGTATCAAAAATCAGATAGTCGCCGGGACGAAATACGGAAGTCGTTTCGCCGCCCGGACCTTTTTGAACACTAACAAGTTTGTCGAAGTCCCATTTCATCGTCAGCGAATTGATTTCCGTCTTGAGCCAGATTTGTGAATCCTGCGCTTTCTTATCAGGCGTTTCAAAAACGAAGGCGAAGTTGCCGCGCGGCGAATTGGGATGAATCACGCCGTTGTCGTGCGCTGCTTTCAGAACACCGTCATCGGGATTGTTAATGCCGTCCAATTCCTTGCCATTCGGAAGATTGATAGTTTGTGAACTGGCAATAATCAAGTAGTTGCCGGTCTGCAAGCCGCCGCGGAAATGGATAGTACCGTCAATGAGTTCCACCCGACCGTCTCCCGTAATGAGAAGCAAGTCGTTTGTCGTTTCGCCGACGTAATCCGTTGTCGGCTTATAAACGCCGGTTTCATTCGGCGCATCGATGTCATAGTTGAATGTGAAACCGTTGAGCGTTGTGCCAACCGTACTATGCAGCGTCTGTATGCCGTATTTGTGTTCGAGGTCAACCGCAGTATGGTCGGGCGAGAACCTGTCAGCATCGGGACTGATAGTACCGCTAATGTTGATTTCACTTCCCCGCAAGATACCGCTGCCCGCTAGGGCGCCGAAAACATTGACTGCATGGTTCGCATCATTGCCGTAGGAAATTTCGTTCAAAATCCGCAGCGTTGCTCCGGCTAATACGTTGGTAGTACCGGAAACAGCAGACATGGCTTCGATTTGCACAAAACCGGCACCGCCGATGTTTATCTCATTATTAGCACCGATGTCGGCGATACCGCTCTGAATGAAAATGCCCTTTGCAGCATCGGAATTGAGATTCAACGTCGCCCTGCCGTCTCTGTTGCTGAGCAGCAAAATGTCATTAGGTATAAAACCGTCTGCGTGCGCATATCCGTTATCTCTCAGCGTCAAATGGTTCTTAGCGTCAATGGTCAACACTGCATTATCGGTCAACGCATTAACAACAAACGCGCCCGAACCGACTTCATGCGGACAAAGAGTAGCAGGGTCATGAACGACTCCGAATACTTCCAATGCGTCGAAGTTGCGGAACGTGTTATCGATGCTGTCTTCTGCATAGAATAAATTCTGGATTTTCTTTACACCATCTGCGATTTCTACGGTTCGTGAACCGCCTTTGGAACCATCAAAACTGACCATACCAGATAATTTATAGTTGCCGTCAATTTTACCGAGGGCTTGCGAAAAACCGATTGCGTCGGCAGAAGCGGTATCAACAAGGATTTTGCCGCCGTAAAGGACGATTCCTTCTTCGAACACATTGAATCCTTTGTTTTCGAATATCAATGTTCCCTCACCGTCTTTCCACAGTTGCCCGGTTGGAAACAGCGAGACACCAACGTATTTGCCGACGATGTCAGTGTCGCCCGGCTGCTGTTCCCGTGCGTAAATGCCGCCGCTGCCGGTGAATGTCATGGCTTGGGTATCCGCCAAAAAGATTTCGACACCGCTGACGAGCGTGGCCAGTGACTCAATCTCAACCTTATCGCTCTCACCGAATATAACGTAATCGCCGGGACGGAAAACATGTTCCTTACTTCCTGCTGCCCCTTGGTGACTCTCAAAGTTACTTGCCACCGTGTTCCAAACACTGCTCGCACTGCCGGTCCAATCCATCGTTAGCGAGTGAACAGAGTAGTCCGCCCAAATTTGCGAATTGTCCAGTGCCGCTTCCCCCTTTGTATCATCATTAAACCGGAAGTCAAACGTATGACGCGGCGTGGTGTCGGTGGCGTTGCCGTTGATCAGTGCCGTTAGACCGGCAAGCGTTCCTGCAATACCGGAATCGGCATCAATAATCAGGTATTTTCCGGTTTCGAGCGTCTTTTCGGTTCCGTTTGCCGTTTGAAATTTGATGGTTCCTGCAACGATTTCAACCTCATCGTTTTGGAAGCCGGTGATCCGCAAGAGATCGTTCGGCGATACATAGCCCGGTCCGCTGTAATCGTTATTTGTGCCGCGCACGTCGTACTCGAAAATGAAATCGGCTAAATTGACCATATGAGGTCCCAAGCCACTGTCGTGCTCGTTGATTGCCAACGTTAAAACGCCAATGGAAGAAGCCGCGACAACCGGAGTACCGGCTAAATTGTCGGGACTAATCGTGCCGCCGAGGAAGTTGATTTCATGTCCCCGCAATGTACCGGCACCTTCGAGGCGACCGGAAACGTTAACCGTGTGGTTTTCGTAGTCGGTACCGGGCAACATGGGAGAACCGTAAGTAATGCCGTCCGCAATACGCAGCGTGCTGGTCACATTGGTTGTCCCATTAACAGCGGAATCGGCTTCAATCTGCACGAAACCGTCACCGGCAATGTTGATAAATGCATCTTCTGACCTTCCGGTAGTAGCAATACCGCTCTGAATGAAAATGCCTGTTCCATCTTCGGGAAGGAGATTCAGCGTTGGCGTTCCAGAAACACTGCCGTCTAACAGAATGTCGTTGAAGAACCAAGTGTCGGGTATGGGATAATAAAATTTGTTATCCTTCAGCGTCAGGTGTTTCATTGCCACGATGTCCAAACTGGAATTACTTGCCGTTGCGTCGATGAAAAACGCCCCGCCCAGACCGTCGATACCGACAACAGCATCATTGTGGTTCTCAACACCGGAAATCTCCAGTTCACCGTGATTGATGAACTTGTTTTTGATGCTACTCGCCGTTTGGAAGTAATTCTGTATTCTCTGGTCAACACCGGCGACATCTTCGACTTCCACGGTGGTATCGTCGTTATAAAAAAATCGTACTCGACCGGAAGCGTCTGTGGTGGACCCCGGACTTGTGACATAATAGCCGAGGGCTTGAGATAAGCCGGTCGTTTTGTCAAATGAGTTTTCTCCGATGACAATGGTGCCTCCGTTAATATTCACACCGCCCCTATCAGTGAATCCCGCATCCCCACCCACGAAAAAGTTGGCTCCTTCGTTGTCTATCTTCAGAATTCCCTCTCCCCACTTGTCCAATGTACCAGTGGGATAGAGTCTTTCTGGATCCGCTGGCGGAAGCAGCAAATAATCTCCAAAGGCGAGCGACGCATCAGCGTAGATGGAACCAGTACCGTTAATGGTGACGTTGCCATGTTGTTCGCCCATTGCGAACGGGGGCGGGGGTATTCTATATCCTACAGTCAACCGACTCACTCTTGCGTCCATCGGTGTTCCATCATCGGGATTGGACAGCGTTACGGTAATAACACTGCCGTCGTCATTGGGATTGTAAAGCAGCACATAATCGCCGCTGTGGAACACGGACTCGCTATTGCCGCCCACGAGTTGCTGGCTTACAAACGTACTGTCATATCCCCAGTAGCCGGAAACGGGGGCAAGAACAGTGCCGCCGCCCGTCCAGTTCATCGTCAGCGAATTCAGATGCGACTCAAGCCAAATGTTGGGGGTAGCAACGGAAAACACGTCCGTGAAGTTGGCAGGTGTCCCGGCATCATCGCCGAACTTAAATGCGTAGGTTCCTCGCGGAGTGCTGGTCAATGCCGCTCCGTTGAGTGTTGCCGTCAAAGCCGTGTTGAGAGTGCCACCGGACAGGTTGTATCCGTTAATCATCTCCGACTTAATGACGAGAATCGGGTCGTTGATAAGGCTGCCCCGGAAGTTAATCGTGCCGTTCATGGGGCTGGAAACACTATTGACCATTGTAGTATTCCCCACGAGAATCAGTAGGTCTTTGAGGTCATCCTTGCCGTCGGACTTGGCATCAACGTCGAAATTCATCGTGAAAGGAGGGATGCCCCATAGAGAGTCCGCATCGCCGAGAAAGATACGATTGCTATCCAATGTGAGCGTTCCGTATTGGTTGCCAGACTCGACGACTAATTTTCCGCCCTCTTCTTTATAGACGTAACTGTCGGGACTGAGTATACCGCCAACTTCGATACTATTACTACCTTTGACCGTACCGCCGCCCGCCAATGTTCCGGCGGCACCAACAACCATTACCCTTGTATCATACGTGACACCATCGACAACACGGAATTCTCCTCCTACAATATGCGTGTTAATATTTTCCACATTGGAGTTGACACCGATTTGGAGGATTCCGGCTCCCGTTTTGTCGATCCAAGGGTTGCCGAGTCCACCACTCATCGAGAGTGCTCCGTTCAACAGGAGAGCGTTGTCGGCGTTGGGAGTGTCAAATATGCTGGTGAAGAATGTGTTTATCGTGACCGGCGCATCCGTTGCGACGACTCCATTGGCTTGCAACGTGGCATTGTCGCCGGTGAACTGTATCTCTTTACCTGCATCGAAAAGAAGATGTTCCGACTTGGTAACGGCAAGGGTACCGCCAATGGCGAGCCACACATTTTCTTTGAACTGGTTTTGTTCGACGTTTTCGGTGAACTCCAACTTTCCGCTCGTAACATTCACAGCACCGTCGAATCTATTGTTTTCACTGTTGTCGAACGTGACATTGCTGTTGTTGATGGACACGTCGCCGCCGAAGGTGTTACTGCCTCCGTTTGAGAAGAACACGTTACCGCCCCCCTGTACGCTCATGCCTCCGGCGAAGTAGTTGTTGTTGGTGTTTTCAAACGTCAGGGTGCCGCTGCCGTACTTTTCGAGTTTGCCAGTGGGTGTGAGTGTGGGTGTCTTGGAACCTCCTGGCAAATATTCGCCGAATGCCTTCGAGGCATCCACATAGAGACCGCCAGCACCGGAGAATGTGAAATTGCCTGCCGTGATGGTAGAGTCATCCATTTCCCTGCCGACGACCATTCCACTCACGGCGATGCGGTCGCCGGTGTTTTCCAATTGAACCGGTACAATGTCGATAAAGTAATCATCTGCTCCGAAAAAATAGACCTTGTCACCGGCTAAAAATAGGTGTTCTTTTTCGGCAGCCCCCGTTTGCAGCGACTCAAACGCGTCGTTTTTTATCCAGAAAATCGGATTGAGTGCTGTTCCCGTTTCGCCGTTCCAACCCATTGTGAGCGAGTTCATGTCATTGGCAAGCCAAACATAAAGGTCGGTTGCCAGTGGATCGTCCTTTGGGGCGAATTCGTCGCCGAACTTGAACGAGTAATGACCGCGAGGACTGGCAGGATTCGACGTGATGAGATATCCGCCTGACGTTGCCCGAAGCAGATCGTTTGTATTCAGGTCGGCATTGGTTTGAGCATTCGTGAACCGATGGGTGGTTTCCATAAGGCGGAACTGGGACTGCGTCAAGTCGGTAATGCCAATAATACCGTGCCCGATCGAAGCATCGTCACTTTTGATGGAAAGCATTTGTCCTTGAAAGACCATCACGAATTCTTGGAGTTCGACTGTATTGGCTTCGAGTGTCAGTGTGGAGCCTGTCGGTGCCAGTCCTGCTCCCCACAGAACCTTGATGGTATCCGCCTTGACGGTTCCACTACCGATCAATGTCGCAGTGCCGTACCCGTGACGCGTAAGAAAATCGGTTCTGTCGCCGGTGAGGATGAAGTCGCCTTCATTCTCGAACACAACGCCGTTGCCCAGTGTGAGACTGATAATGTGATCTTGTTTTCCTGCAATGGTCGTGTTGCCCATCTTATAATAATCCGCACCGGCACGGTTGAAGTTGACCATGCCATGTGCTCCGCTTGCGGAGATGTGCAAATCACCACTTCCCGCGATTCCGCTTCCAAATGTGACTTGGTTGCCATAGCCGGCGACTTGTAAATTGAACTTGCCGCCCTCCGCAACGTAGAGGTCTTGGGCACCGCCCGGTCCGTTGTATAATCCCAGAGGAGGTAATCCCAGTATGAGATGGTTTGCTGAGACGGTCATTTCGGAGTTTGTTGCGACATGAAATGCTCCGTCGGGAACACTCGCGATAATCGGCATGTCCATCAAACCTCCTGGCGGTACAACGATATTTGTGAAATCAACGTAGTTGTTTGTGCTGTCTTCTTCGGTACGGAAAGAGTTCGAAAGTATGGGCAATACGAGACCACCGCCGAAATTAATCAACGAAACGCCTGTTACGACCGCGTCGCCTCTTTGATCGCCGGTGAATGTGATGTGTCCTGCGTGTGGTCCACCAAACAAACTGGAACCGTAGGACAACGAGTCGGCAATTTCGACCGTTCCACTTTCAATGATCGTTCCTCCGAGGAAGCCGGAAGGACCGAGGAGAGCATTGTTGTCATTCGAGAGTTTAAGCGTTCCGGTGCCTCGCTGGATGACCGTACCGGCACCGGTGATCTGTTGCGATTCGGTGATGTCGTTGGAATGATCGTAAGCGAGAAAAGCCCCCGCACTAACATCGAACCCTCCGCTTGCGGTGATGTGTCCTTCGGCAGTGTTGTCGCCGAGTTGGAGTGTTCCTGCCTTAACATAGACGGTGCCGTTGGACAAATTCGTGTCATTGCCGGTGAAAATGAGTGTGCCGTCGCCGATTTTCGCGATGTGACCACTTTGAACGTCAACATTATCGATTGTGACCGTGTTGGTCAAAGTGTTGAGTATTCCCTCGTGCCCGAATCCCACATTGACGACGATGTTTTTACCGGAAATGTCCATGTCGGCATCGAATCGCAGTGCCGTGTC
>Ga0123353_10015993_pt1 | contig 10941 bp, 7 predicted proteins | sample TergutLab28metaG_3_FD_92763 | JGI IMG/M metagenome (GOLD analysis project Ga0123353, IMG submission 92763) | Labiotermes labralis P3 segment gut microbial communities from Petit-Saut dam, French Guiana - Lab288 P3 | ecosystem: Host-associated > Arthropoda: Insects > Digestive system > Gut ... | reverse complement strand
TACTTGGTTTCTGTTTAATTGTTAGTATCACTGCTGTACTCGTATCCTTGGTTTCTGTTTAATTGCTAGTATCACTGCTGTACTCGTATCCTTGGTTTCTGTTTAATTGCTAGTTTCACTGCTTTACTCGTATCCTTGGTTTCTGTTTAATTGCTAGTTTCACTGCTGTACTCGTATCCTTGGTTTCTGTTTAATTGCTAGTATCACTGCTGTACTCGTATCCTTTCAGCGTATGTACATATTTGATGTGCACGTGGGTGAACATATGATGTGTGTGTCTGTTTCTGTTCCTGTATGTAGTGCTTCACCTGTATGTCCAGTCCAGTGTTACCAACCTTATAAGATTGCCTTCCTGACAGCATTACTTTGCAAGTATGTCCGTACGCAATCACCACCTATTTGTACATACGGAATGGTTGCTGCTTTTGATGACCTGGTGCAGCAATGGTAAATTCTTTGAGATAACTACTCTACATAAAATGAACGCAAAATTAGGAGGTAGTGTTACGTGAACATGTTTCATATTTGAAGATATTCAATGGATATTGACGAAATTTGATATTGGGAACCCGTGGATTGTGGAACTTTCATTCTGAAGCGAATCGGTTAAATATAAACTATATTCCACAGGGCACTGAACGTAGGTAAAACAGTCCCATTACAGGACCGTGGTACCCAGAGGGTTCCAGGAAGTTAAGGTTCCCAGACTGCGTGACAATGGCCCAAAATGGTGGTGAGGTTGTTAGCATTAGGCACCGTCAGAAAATGAACGTAATTTGCAAGTGTCAAAACACAAAGAACGCAATTTGAAAAATAAATGCCCTCCATTTAGGGTACACCCTTACATCATTGTTAATTTATTCAGAATATGCCGAAGGGATTTTACACCAGCGTATCCTTGTCAAGAGGATCCTAAAGAAGGACTCGCGTTTCTCAGCACCCAGTGGCATGTTCTCATGCTGTCATCCTGTTTACATTCGAAAGCACTGAAGGCAATTTGGCAGGTCTGTGCTGTCCTGTGTATATCGCTGTCAAGGAGTGCATGCAAATTTGCGAGTTTAGATTCTTGTTACAAACGTTTTGGAAAATCAGGCTGTCCCTTGAAGATGGGAGCAGCAGGATCTTGCGAAACTTTGGTAAGCATCTCCGAGACGACTGTAATCTAAATTATCAGCGTTGTGGAAACCTCGGATCGCATATAAATTGTGAGGTGCCGATGTCTGAATAGAGAGAGCCCAGGAGTTTGTGTGTAGCGGAGAAGGATGGAGCGAGCCTATTCGGGATTTACATAACGAGGAATCTTCACAGGTAACCTATATGATATTGGCATGTGGGAGGCTATGCATTGGCATGCCTGCAGAATTTTGGGGCCGGTCCGAGTGAGGAAATGGAAGGAGGATGATGTTTCACAGGGAGATCTATATTGAAAACTGGAAATGAAGGAAGGTGGTTGAGGATGGTTTTCAGAGGCGGAATTTTGATTAGCGGTGCTGAACTTTAGGTTTCTGCCAGTGCAGTGTTAGGAACATGGTTGAGAATGATATTCGTGCGACGTTTCGGTATTAGCTGGGGTATCTCAGTACGTAAAGGATATTGGTTAGAATATCGCGTTTTGATCCTCGTCATGGGCAGGGATTATTCACTTGTCTGCAGCAACCATACCGGTTATTCACATCCCTACACCGGCCATACCGGTTATTCACTTCCGTACACCGACCATACCGGTTATTCACTTCCGCACACCGACCATACCGGTTATTCACTTCCCTACAGCGACCTTACCGGGTATTCTCTTCCTTATAGCGACCATTCGCTTCCTAACAACTACCATAACGGCTCTGAGGACTACCCGGTGTTCTGTCAAGTGGACACAGTGGGCTTTGTCCCCGGGAACAAAGCTGCAGGATCCGTCATCTAACTTCTCCCTCGTCCGCCACTTGCTATGCCGACGTTAAGAAAAACGTGGAACTTTTCCCCGTACCTCTTTGTCTTACTGACGAAAGCCGGTGTCTGTCTGCTTGGTGACGTCATTAATCGCACGCATCATTATATTGTGTTTCCAAGAATGTACAGGGAGGCAGAAATGTGGCAAGCGGATACGCTGACTGTGAAGTGATGCGTGGAATCAGCTGATTTAACGGTCGTGTTAAGACACGTCGCAGGAGATTAACGTCTGTGTTGCAGAATGTCCACCTTGCATCATCAGACCGTAGTGCACCATGTTGGTCTTCTGGTTAACGTGCAGTTTTGACACAGAACTTGTTCTGAACGCAGTACGTGTAGCCACAATATTCAAGTTAAATTGAATCTCTATTACGTAATACGCATAGGAAATGAAACTAATGCCGAGACCTTCGTATGATCGATTCATGTGACACTACAAACCAAAATAGAAGGTTGACCGAAGAACAACCCCGAGGTCCCACTTCAGATATTGTGTTTATGTGTATTTATTGTATATTCTAGTAAGCTATATTTTGAAGAAGTTGATGTATCAGCTGTTACTTCGACTAGCTTATGACGCCGACCGCTATGGACCGTATTTCGATCAACAGAATAACGTGACGACGGGATCCGGAGGGATTAACCTTTTAAAGCCTACTGGTTACGTGATGCACCAACAGTTTAACATTCAACAATTGTACGCTCTGCCCAAACAGTGTATTTACGTGTTTTGTATTCATCTGAGAACAGAAAGCGACTTGTGCCACTTGCACCATAAACTGGTCGGTTTTTATAACCGAGTTGAAACGTGTTTACTGCGCGGTACGGACTGGGGTCTTTAAATAAAGCAGTCTGCACTTCGTCTGTAAAGGGTTAATTCGTAAAGTCGATTGGTCGATATACGACACCTGGAAGTCGACCTCGCATTTGTACCGTAACTTCGAACCGAGGATTGTACAGATCTGAGAAGACAAGACGCATACCCTTCTAATGAAGCGATCGGCACTTAAATCCGACCACATGCCACAATTTGAAACTGAAATCTTGATTTCCTTTCCTGCTCATCATCTATGTGTGGTGCTTAGACACATGGACAAATGTGCGTTTAACCAGATACAACATGCGAATAATTCCGTTGTGCCTCTATTGTACCACGACCGTTTCCTTCCAAGGCTTTTCCAATTCGGCTTTCACCATTCATTCTGCCACCGACGCTAGGGGATATATTTCTACCCCGAAATAAAGGAAGCATCTTAAGATAACAGCTTAACCATAAAATTGCTACCTTACGCAATTCGCTTGCTGTTACTGAGTGACTGCGTCACAGCCGGGTTACCAAGGTTACAAGGCGGTTTGGTTTGCATTGGAAAACAAAATCTGAGTCACGAAAGGACCATCAGATGGCAGCAGTCCGATAGATGGAATTGGCGACTGCTGTGCTCTCAGTGGCCGATAGGTGGAATTAACACTTTGCTTGTGAGTGAAGTCACACTGCGTTACAATAAGCGCGGGAATATGTGCAATGTGTCATGCCTATAATACGACTGTCGCATCTGGGTGAATTTTTGGGATGTGGCGTTTCGAGGCGCAGGTGTAATGTGTGTAGTTACAAGTATGGTGTCATGCAATGAAACTTTAAAATTAATTTGCTAAATACGACGCATTGAATTCTGGAGATTTCTTAATATTAATCTGTTTTCAACTAGGCGCTTGGTATGTCACAATATCAAAATAAAACTTTTTTTTATTTAAAACCAATTAAGCGAGAGGCGATCGAATGTCAGTAGTTTTCGTGCACTTCACTAGCTAGGGCTCACAGGTCATGGGGGCATGACAGGAATAGTGTGGAACTGCCATGCTAAATTGTTGGAGAGAGAACAAAAATAGAGTGAAGCAATTTAGAGTCAACTAACATGTCTGGTATTAGTGAGGAGCGTGATCAAATCTTATTCCTGTCACAGCGGCATTCTTCTGGGTATTTTGAGCTCAAATTCGATCACGATCCTTTTTCGCGCCACTTTCTTTGTTTGCTTTAGAGTGGAGGAAATAAATGTTGCATGTAAGAATAGAAGAATGTAAGGATGAAAGAGAGGAAGAAAGTATGGTCTAACAAAAAAAAAAATAAGGGAATAGTCCACTTGGAAGAACGAGACTAGGATGGGAGGATGATATTAAAATGGATCATATGTTTTAGGGCATGGGTATCCAACCCGCGGCCCGTCAGGTTGTATTATGCGGCATGCGGCCACATTTGTGCATGATGTATGTACTATAAATATTTCACAAGAATTCAAGTGGTTAGGCATACCATTAGCTGTAATTTTTCTACGTGCGGCCAGCGAACCAGCTGCATTTACCGGTGTGGCCCTTTGCCGTGAAAAGTTTGGTGACCCATGGTTTAGGGTATTGATTGATTTCGTTCGACTCAGAAGACGGTCCAAGCGTGTTCTTGTTAGGGTATAGTGTTATATGTCCAGGGTTCTAGAAAAGCTGGTATTTTCTTGAACACATGAATATATGTGGTATAGTTTCTACACGATCACCCTTCGTATCCTTGTTGTCCCGGCGCGGTCAGTCTGGTAGGTGATCCTCTTTCGGGACCGAATCACATATAGTTTTAATTATTTATTTTTTACTCGTTTTATTTACTCAATTTATTGTTGATAAAATGAAACAAAGCCGTGCTGTATAAAGTTAAACAACTAAATTATGTTTTATCAAACTGACACAGTCACTTCTGTGTATTCCTACTTACACCACACTCATACGCGACTGAATTCGCACTGGATTGCTAGCGTCCGTTGTCCGCTGCTAACGTTTTCTCATTTAAATCTCTCCCCTCCTACATATTTACCACCGGTCCTGAATATACGTTGACAGATTAACTTACAACGCATGCCATGAACCGTCCGTAACTGACGCCAGCAATCCGAAGGGCGCTTGCACACACACCGGCTTTTTGCCGGAGTCGGATCCGGCGCCGGTCGTGGAGTTTTTCACATGTATCGGCATTTAGCTGCCGGTGGTCAGTTTGATTTTGAACGCTGTGTAGGTTCCATACAGACTGGGGTATTTAAAACAGTCGTCCGGTACCGACAGGTTCAGGTACGTGTGCAAGTTCCAATGCTGTTACATTGAGACTGACAAGCCGGCCGCTAACCCGGCGCCCGGCTTGTCGAGTTCCAGTCCGGCACGCTAATTTGCCGGACCGGCAATTCGGCCGGACCGGCTGCGAGTGAAAACACCCATTTATTTACATTGCATCCGGCGCCGGAGTCGGAACCGGCTCCGGTTTTGCCGGTGTGTGTGCAAACGCCCCAAGAAACAACTATACTAAAAATGATCGGCTACAAGTTCATCACGTGGTGAGTGCCTATGGAGTTTGAATTAGGCGGTTGGTTGATGATGGGTCAGTGCTACTCCCGAATCAACTTGCGGCAGTGAACCTTTCTTGTAGCCACCTTTTTTTATAAGCATGTGACAGGAGTAAAGAGTGTTTGGAGTTTGCACGAAAATGGGGAGTGAAGAGTGACTGCGAGGGCATCGGTTTCAGATGAGTGAGTCTGAGGTTCATTGCTCCGGGAGCAGGTGAAGAAGGGCTGACGTGCTGTTTCACAACCTAAGATGATGTTTTGTTTGCCTTAATGACGCAATATCCGGTCGTAGACATAAATTTAAATTGAACGGTTGGTTTCGCTGTGTGGGTAGCATCGTTAAATGGAGACACGACACTTACTTCTTCAGCGACATGGACGCCATTATTGTCGAAATTCGGATACGTCTACACCATTTATCGCAGAACAAAACAGGGGGCTAACCAGGAAGGAAGGAAAAGAGGATGACAGAAAGTAATAAAGAAAACGGGTGAAAGGCAGAGAAGAAAACGGACCTGCGAATGACGTAGATACGCGGATACGCTTCAGTTGAGTCTCGAACCCGTTTCCTTCCTCGAGTGGCCGAGACCTTGCGTCCTATAAGTACTACATTATCTACCTTTATGTTGCGGAGTTGCTAATAGTTATGGGTAGAACCAGAAGATTGCAGCAGCGAAGGACAGTGGAAGGTATTTATTCTTTCTTCGGTATTGTTGTCACGACCTTAGCCGAGTGAATTTCTGTCTACACACACACTACTTTTCTGTGGCCTCTATTTTAGCTACTGCGCATTGTTGGTACCGGCCACGCCAAAAAGGTATGACTGTACAGTGTCATAGCGTCCCCCATGATATCTAACCCTCTAGGCGAGTGCTGGACGTGAGAACGACACATCCCTTTCTCCTGGAGCAGTGCTCATTGACGCAGTGACCCGATTAATGACAAATGAGCCACAGTGGTTACGGACATTAATGTGTGACGTTGTGTTTCAGTCGCGATGGATTCCGGCTTCTCGGAATTTGGAAATGACTCCGCTTGTTACGGGGTGTCTGATGTTCGGGAGGGCCTTGGATCGAATCCTGGAGACACTGCAGTCTACTGCACCACGTAGGCGCGTTGGAATGACGACGAATCCGGTTTTCCGGTGGGCTTAGAGACAAAATTAGCTGGCATCTTATGTAGCCCTTAGCACGTCAGTATTGCTGAGTTGCAACTCTGCAGATAGAGAGCGACTCTGTCGGAATTTTACAAATGGCGTAAACTTCGAATCGGTAAAATCCCTGCGTATCGAAGCTTTCTCTTTTATTTTTGTGTATCTGAGTGTATCTTTATACAGAGGTGCTGATAAGTCCTTAGCCCGACCAGGACCGAAACAAGCTAATGTTTCTCTCAGAATGGCGTGAATTTTCTTCGGCGCCTTGCCTTGCAGGAAAAAAAAAACTTGATGACAGGTCGCGTCTCGATGTTGTTGAAATCGCGTGCGTCCCTGACATGCTTCCGAGCTTGTTTCCTTCCACGTCGGGCTAAGGACTTATCAGCACCCCGATAACTGAGAGTAACCTTATGAAGTGCAGTGGTAGCTATATATACCACTTGCTATAATATTTCGAAACTCCGAATTTTGTGTACGTTTTCCGAATTCTTCTGGCATTAGACAGCTCTTGTTACTCCATACTCCGTTAACGGACTGGCTTCATATTTTTTTTCCATGGCGCATCTGGCCCCAAGTGGGCCAGGGCATCCTCATTATCGAGTCTTCACGATCACCCTCAGACGCACCACAGTCTGTAGCGCTCCTCTGCACGAGTGATCGGCCCGACGCAAAGACCTCTACTTGACAACATACGACAATCACAACAGACAGACTTCCATGCCCCGGGCGGGGTTCGAACCCGCATTCCCTACAAGGGAGCGGCCTTAGACCGTGCGGCCACCGGGATCGGCTGGCTTTATAATGCTCACAATTTGTTCTTCGTGAAGTAGGACTGATTTTGTATTCAATGTAGATTTATTTCAGTCTCCAGATCTTCATTTACATTTCCGTCGTCATGGCTACCCTTAATAGAAGCGTAACCGAATGACAAAGCAAAAGTGTTTTCATTTTATTTTCAGTTTTCAAAAGGTTAAGGTGGTATTTCTAGTTCACGATTTGGCTGCATGAATACAGAAAGCGCCTCCCCAGAGGCGCGGTGCCAGGGCGCGACAGGGCATCCGTCGTGCCGTGGTACGAACACACCTGGCCGTAAGGCTGTATACAATTTTTCCTCTGTCTTGGCGCTCAGACTTAAAACAAAAATTAAACGGTGACAAGCAATTATCTCCAAACTGTAGCTCATTTAAAATTCATAACAAGGCATGTTCAAACTCCCAAGCAACCTACAATTTAACTTAGGCGACAGTGACTTTTTTTTTTTAAAGTTTATGACCATAATGCATTTCGAGAACCATTTCTTTCCAGCTGTCCGTGACTGAATGCTAAAAATGGTGGGTATTATGTAATTAGGACCTTCGTAGTTTGTAAACGTAGTGAGTATATAGCAGAAGAAGACAAGAAGCGTTGCTCTGGTCGGACAAGTATGAAGAGGGGGTAGAGGGAAGAGGAAGAAGAAGAAGAAGAGGAGGAGAAGGAGGAGGGGTGAGGGGGAGGAGGAGGAGGAGGAATAAACGGAAGAAGAACTTGGCTGAGGTGGCGACGCCTGTGACATATTCAGGAGATATCCCAGTTCGAATCCAGACCCGGAACTGACCACCCTTACTGAGAATTGTTGTGATGTTTTAATGTTTTGCTGACCGTGCATCTCAGTATAATCTTAGTAATTAACCAACTGGTATCATCACACTGAAACAAGTGAATGGTCTAAAACTGTGTTGTATAATACAATTTTGACCTCCTGATGATGAGCACATAGTGCTCGAAACATGTAGAGGCATATAATAAATTTATTATAAAACAAGATTTTGTCCATTAAGTTGGTTAATTACTGAGATTATTCTGATGTGTTTCCTTGGCTTGTGCAGACAAATTGAATCTTAGGCTTCAAAATTTAGCGACGATGACACATTTCCACTTTTATTTTCCAATTAATAATCCACTTTATGCTTGTCATTAGCCATATAGCATGAGCTGCTGACGGCCATCGATATAAAAGGTAAAGTTTCCTATGTCCAACACATGAAATCATATAGGGGAGTAGAGGCGTAACTCCACTCATTCCTAACCTCGTTATTTGATGGAAATGAGTGGTCAACTTCACGCCCAATCCCTGGGAAAGAGCACCGGTAGCGATTGAATAGGAGGCTGGGTGGGCCTCGTAGTCGGCCTGGACGTTTTGGAGAAGTGAAATATATTTGTCCCTGCCGGGATGCGAACCCCGTATCCTAGTCGCTGTATCGACTACACTACATCGACTCACGTACAAATAAAAAATAAAACAAATGAGATCATTTAGCCATTACGCTGCCATTGTTTGAGGCATCAGCTTGTAAAGTTACATTTGGGGGGGGGGGGGCGCAATGCAGAAGTGGGAGTGGCACAGAAAATGCCTTTGTTTCTTTATTTTCTCACATTCCTGCACCTTTTTCTTTCTCCTCTACACTTTACACCTCCAACATTATCTACATATTTTTTTCTCACTTTAATCCACTGCTCAGGTCCACAGAAGTTTTCATTCAGGCTTTGGCGTAATTACTTTGAGACTGGAATCTTAAAGTAGCTCGGAATTAGATTATTTTGGAGAAATTTTCGATTAAAAGAGACTGAAGAATATAAGCTTGGCGACAAGCATTCTCTTTGATTCGATCCGCCGATTTGAGTGACAATGAAAACAAAAAACCATTCACTAGTCCAGCCAATGCAGCTATGTAATTAAAAGTCTGGAAGTCAGCTGCGTTGATACGGATAACTTTTTTTCTTGTCGATTTATTGCATAGTGACAGATGGTTCAGTGCTCCTCATTGTTGCCTCGATGAAGAAATACTTCGAGCAATGATTTAATTTTGCTTTCCCCCCTAACTGTCTCCGTGGAAGATACATCGAAGTATTTGTTATTTTTGGCATTTGCATGTATTTGCATTTGCTGACGGTAGTGAAATGTTTTGTTTTAGGGCTTAAGGCTTGTGTGTGGTCTCGTGCAGATGATTCTCGCCGGTAGGAAGATAAATAGCTAGTGATTAATTGGCGTTTGCAATAACAGTTGTACCCGTAAGGTTTGGTCTACACTATGATACATGAAATAATCTGCCAGAGTCCATGTGTGATGATGTTGCTGATGCTGGTTTGTGAGATTCAGTTGACCCTGTGTGCAAAATTGAGTGCTGGTGACGAACACACTGTCTTGAATCATTAAAGGTATTGCGGAATTTAAAGGTTTGGACCAGGGCTTTGAGCGACACATAACAGTTTTTCTATATTGGGCTGTTCAGTGCGATATGAAGTTGAGTCACATTGGCCGGACGAGTTCTGAAGCGGAAAGGGATTTTTCTCTTCCCCGAAACGTCCAGCCCGGCTCTAGAGCCCACCAAGGCTCCTGTTTAATGAGTACCAGGGTTCTTTTCCGGGTGTAAAGCGGCCGGGGTGTGATGTTGGCCACCCACCTTCATCAAGCGTCGAGGTTAAGATTGATGGAGCTGTACCTCAACTGCCGTTACATGCTTTCATGGCGTGGACAGGGCCTTCATTCTGCTTTATAAAGTATAATCCTTCTGGAAGCTGTGAAGGCATATGGGGTATTGGAGGTGTATGTCTGCCCAATCGTAACCTCGGAGTAGATGGGAAGGGGGTGAATGGTCAGCTTAACGCCCTGGCCACTTTACCCCCAAGGAAAAAGCCACCGTTTTCCTTTGGGAATAGGACTGCAAGAACCTCAGGTGGATCCTAAGGTGATAACTCTATGAGGATATAGCAGTCATAACACAACTATATTACCAGGTGTATATAACTTATCAACTACATGTTTCGGCCAATGCTGCTGTGGCCATCATCAGGTTGGATGCAGTTTATCAGAGAAGCACCATAGATACCTACACTGATACTAATAATTGTTCTGTTACATCTATATAGCTTCTGATAAATTGTATCCAACCTGATGATGGCTACAGCAGCATTGGCCGAAACATGTAGTTGATAAGTTATATACACCTGATAATATAGTTGTGTTATGACTGCTACATCCTTACAGAACTGTTACCTTAGATTCTAACAAACAGAACGGGGATGACGCTCCTTGAAGTCCTTTTTGGATATTCTGGAGGGGACAAAAATATATTGGCGTCTGCCAGGAATCTAACAATTCTAGGGACGTCAATTTCGTAACCTAGTGACTGGAGCGGATGGGTGAGGAGAGGGGGGTGTATAGGGTCTTGGTGGAGAAACCGGAGGGAGACAACTGGGAAGACCTAGGCGTAGATGGGTGGATAATATTAGGTTGGATCTCCAGGGGGTGGGATGTAGGTATATGGACTGGATTGGGCTGGCCCGGGATAGAGACATGTGGCGGACGCTTGTGAATGCGGTAATGAACCTTCGGGTTCCGTGAAATGCAGGGAATTTCTTGACTAGCTGCAAACCAGTTAGCTGCTCAAGAAGGACTCTACACCATGGAGTAAGTAAGTAAGTGACTATCGT
>Ga0123353_10015992_pt1 | contig 10941 bp, 10 predicted proteins | sample TergutLab28metaG_3_FD_92763 | JGI IMG/M metagenome (GOLD analysis project Ga0123353, IMG submission 92763) | Labiotermes labralis P3 segment gut microbial communities from Petit-Saut dam, French Guiana - Lab288 P3 | ecosystem: Host-associated > Arthropoda: Insects > Digestive system > Gut ... | reverse complement strand
TAGGTAAGCTATAGCTCCATTTTAACCTCCACCCCTGGCCATTTTACCCTGGAGAAAGAGGTCCCAACACCCACTGATATGGTGGCTGGGGTGGGGGTGGGGGAGTGAAGTTAGCCTGCAAGTTTCAGGAATACAGAAAAATTTCTAGCCCTGATCAGGCATTGAACCATGATTACCTGTTTGCCTAGCCCATAGTCTTGACATTATGTCAGGTCCGTATATATTATATGCATTTGGTATTTTCATTCAACATGTTACCCTAAGGAATCAATATGGATTGGAGGTGTCTATAAGAAAATGTAAGTGTAAGAGGGACAAAAAAGAGAAGGCCAGAGTTAATTACACCGTGAGGACCTTCATGATTTGTGAGATATTAAGATGATAAAACCAGTAAGGATGAGATGGGCAAGGATTGTAGCATAAATGAATTACTGAGAAATGCATACATTCTTGACAGAACATATCCTGTTTTATTTGTGAACACAGTTAAAAGATAGTAGATCTTCAATCAAAACACAACATATATTTCCCCACTCTAAAATGGCTGCATGTTTTGGATTGAATGATACTTGATGAGGCTGATAATTGCAGGTAAAATGCAGTTACATATGGTATGTCATATTTATTGTAGGATCCCACATCACATGAATGTCATTAACATGAAATTGTAATATTTTTATTAGTTACTGATACAGTTATTTTTGCAATAAAATTTAATTTAGTGATATTTATGTGATGTGGGATCCCACACTAAACATGCCAATGTATGATATGTTAAGCATGTAACTGCATGTTACCTGCAATTAAGTCATGTGTCAGCCCAATGATGGATTATTCAATCCAAAACATTTAGCTATTTTAGAGGAAGAAAAATCTATGTTGTGTTTTGACTAGGGTTACCATATATCCATCACAAGAAGAGAGGACATTTCCCATGTATCTTACATAAAAAAGAGGAAATATCAGGAAAAAAGGTGAAAACAGAGAACATGTAAAGAGTCACAATTTTATTACATATAACTACTCCACAATTCTCTGCTAGAAGTTCTCCAAATTATGAAATTCTTAGTTGCAGAAATTTAGGTTTTGCAGGATTTCTACACTTAAGTTTTCCAAGACATTCTGAAGGTCAACTACTGTTTTTATTTTTGTCTCAGACAGTGATAATGTAATACAATTATGTATTTCTTGAAATATGTAAAAATCTTTTTTACATTTTCAGTACCATTAAAATATGAGAAGCTTTGAGAAAGAAAAAATAGTCAAAAATCCAGATATTCTAGAAATTAAATAAAAAAATACAATTTTATAGCGTTCCCTTGATGTATTGAGTAACAGTCTCTGCTGCCTAATTTGATTGTTGCCGCACTTCAGTTAACTTTGATTGTAAACCACCATTTTTCCAATCAAAATACTGGATTGCAACAGGAAACACCTTCACAGTATTGTGATTGTTTACATCTATGGCACCTCCACAGTAACAAACACCTGCATTGTGTTTTCAATATCAGGAGGTGCAGTTATGGAGTTAGTGATTGCTTATCTTTGTCCACACACTTGAAAGTTTTCAGGGTATTTCAGAAACAAGAAATATTATTTTGAATAGAATAGAAGTGCAGTCCACTCTGCTGTAACTACTGTCATGTTTCATGGTATTAAATGAAACCGCACCTTCTGCTGCTAATACAGCATCATCTGATTTGCTTCCTGATCCATTAAAAAAAAACTTGTTACTCTGCTGAGCTCATTTCACCTCTAACAGCTCTCTTCTGCTTTGTGCATTCCATGTGGGCTTGAAGATCAAGAGCACCCTTGCTTACCACAGACTTTTGACAAAGGCCAGAAACCTGGACATTTTTGGAAAGTTAAAAAAAATCCCACCTGAACACAATTATGAAGCCTGAAAAAGAGCACATGCCTGGAAAAACCCAGACATATGGTAACCCTACTTTTGATTGAAGGTCTGTTATCTTTTAATTGGTGCATGCACAGTTTTAGTCATAAAACATGAAGGGATCATGTGGGTGGGCTGTGTGTAGCAGGGAGGATATTAGAATGGAACTTGAACAGGATAAATTGTGGAATGGGTTCAGTTGGCCTGACTGTGGTGGTGAGCCTTTTGGTTTCATACATGGTACATTTATTAATGATTTATGTTATTCTGCATGGTGCATTGTTATGACCAAAAAATACCAGTAATCAAGAGCACATTTTGGCTTCCACATATTAGGTGGTGTGTTGAGTTTTATTACTGAAAATAATACTGAGGATTAGTCTTTGTATGACATCATGTTGACTGGTAATTTGTTTAATGTTTTGGAGGAGCTTACTGCCTCCTCCAGGGCAGTGAAAAAGAATAAGTTGCTGGCTGAATTGGTTGCGAGTTGCAGATTACAAATTGAATTATATAGTGAAAGAGAGGGTTAGGTTGAGTCATGTATAGAGCCATTAGTGATAAGGAAAGCAGAATATAATGGTGGGAGGTAGGAGCAAGTGTATAAATGCAGAAGGAAAGCAAGGTAACTAATGGAAACAAAAGTGACAAATTGAAGAGAGAGAGTAATTAGGATAGCCAGCTGAATAGGGTCAGGTGAAACAACAGTGTGGATCTGTGGCGCTGAAAAGGGTTGTAATGCTACAGTTGCTTATCTTTGTGGGGAGGTTTTCTCCTTTCCTTCAGGGAATAAATGAAATGTTTCCATCACCTGCTCAAGACAGGCCATTCTCTGTTCTTGTTGTTGGGAGAGAGCTCCTCCATGATGATTTGGTCCAGATATTGGGATTTGGTAGAGAGGACTTAGCATCTTGGTATTGGATACAGTACTCCCTGTTGAGATGGTGTTAAATTGCCAGGAATAAGGAGGTAGTCAGCTACTCTGGGATGTTGGCAACGAATCACCAATCAATGTGGCAAAATATGCCAGGAGACTGTAGTTTTCATTGACAGCATTGTCAGCACTTGAAATCACACACAAATTGTACTGTTGGGACTGATTAGCCAAGTGATGGTCTTGCTCCATGGAATGTGGTCCTTCTTGAGAAACTGTTATTTGCTAGTCTGTTCAAGAAGTTTGTCTCAGCTGAAACCCAAAGATTTGTTAGTCAGTTCACAAGATCCTGCCACTGCACCTTTTCCCAAGCCATTGAAATGTTAGCCTTCCATTAAGCTTTGTCCCAAATGGTCACATGTTTGCCCTTTCTCCAACTAAAATTTTGTATGACTTTCTCATTTCCCCATGTGCACAGGATGTAAGACTTAAGATTCTCACAGCAGTGATGGTCAGGATTCATGTACTCTGGTTGATAAACAGTGAAATTTTGGACAGGCTTGCTACTCCATTTTCAGGGTCTGAGTAGACCAAGAGGGAGTCCATTATGCAGTTCTTCGCTCCCTTTTTGCTTCCTTTTGCTCAGGTCCAAGTACTTATTCACATCTCTTGTAAGAAACAATTTATTCAAAGTGAGGCAGTGTTCGTTTGTTATACTGATTTACATAACATTTATCAGGTGTCAGAGCATGAAACTAAGTGTGCTGTTGTGTTCACCTAATGGCACCATTTACTAAAAACATGGATCTCTGGTTTGCTGTATCCTCTGCCTCTGCTATAGAGACATTTTTAAAAAATAACAACATATATGGCAAAATTTCTTGGGCAGCCCATTTGCAACAATCTGCTGGCTAGTGACTTGTTTTTGTGGGGCTGTTTCAAAATCAGAGGAATTTAGACATGTTTGGCACACCTACACAGTCTCAACTGAGGCGTTCTGAAGAAATAAATTCCAGATATCCTGTCATATCCACATAATGGAAAGTGTGAAATCCAGGTCCATCAGTACATAAATCTTGTTGGACAACTCATGGGTGTCATTTTTATAAGTGACTTTGTTGTAATATTCTTCAATAATGAAAAGCATTTGTCTTTCAAGTCATATTTCTTTAAATACATTTTAGTAAACTGTAGTCGACTAGCATATGTTTAAATGTGTTGATTGAATTCTGCCTCACCCTGTGTGTATCATTCCATTATGACAAAAGACGAAGGTTTACATGTGCATAAAACAGTATTTAAAATTCAATATTTCTGTCATGGAGGTGGATGAGAACATAAAAGATTTGTAATCTGAACAGCATTCACTAAATTTAACCTGTTTCTTGAGTAATGTAAATTTGGTTTGTTACTCATGGTCCCAAATACGTCAACTTTGTCACATGTTCAGAGAATTCTGTTCTGCATCTTGGATATGAGATATGAGAGCATACTGCCCTGTCAGATGACAAAATAAGCTTCTCTTGCATCAGCAGATGGTTGTACCTCAGCAATGCTGTAGTAGGTCTGAAAAATTTATGGAATAGTAACCTACTGCCATAAGGGACAAGGTGGTCAAGGTTTCCCAGTGCTTAACATTATGCAGATGACACTAGGGTGTGAACACTCATTGCTTTTCTTAGAGAATGAGTTGGGTGTAAAAGTATGTTGTCACATCCACCTTGATTATAGTCTGTGGTTGTGACATGTTTCTTTTTTCTAGCATTCAAGAATGCACAGAAACGACAGACAAGAGGGTGGAGGAGTAGAGAGGGGACACCTCAAGAAGACACATCAAGCACAATCACAGGATACAAAAGGTAGGATGTCCACCGCCAGCCATCATCGTGTGTGGAGGCATAACTCAGAGACCGGGCTCCCTGGAGGGACAGAAAACAAAACCTTGCAGAGCAGGAAACATGAAGGGGTCACACCTCCTGAAATTGGAGTATCACAGCACCGAGTATGGCAAAGCAGCTTAAAGGATAAAACCCACCCCCCTGGACCCAGAGCTTCTGAACATAAAGTGGGGCAAAATGGCTCAGAGGAAAGTACACACCAGCAAGGTGCTGCCTCTACATCTCGAGCACTGCAACACAAGCTGAGGCAGAGTGACTCTGTGGATAGAACTCACAAACATTGCACAATCCCTACCTCTGGAGTGGCACAGCAGAGAGACTGGCAAAGTTGTTCAGGGGATAAGATTTCTCAGCAGGACCTAAAAGTGTCAGACCCACGGGGTGGAAGGGTGACAGTGGCAGTGGTGATGAAGCAGCTAGCTGAGCTGTATGAAGGTCATTTGGACGCAAGTAAAGCTGCTGATCTAGTGCAGGTATGCACCCCTAACTTTCTGCAGGAGCTTGAGGAATTCATCCGCGTTACTGCACCTGATGTGACCTTCTTCAGTGATTTGGCAACCTTCTGCCGCAGTGCCTTTACATCTTTGCCGAGCAGTGTATGTGTTCGTTTTCAACACACATTAAAGACCTCCCTGTGGGTGGTGGAAAAGCTTAACAATCCTTCACTTAAAGATCAGTTTACTAGGCTGGAGGAGAAACTGGTGGAGCATGTACACCGGAGCCGGGAGTTGGATACCAGGGTCACCCAGCAAAACTTCCGTTCTGTACCTGTGCTGCCAACTCAGGCAGATGTTTTTTTGTCACCTCTGAATGGCCTCAGTGTTTCTATGTCCAATGCAGAGGAGCATTATTTGTCAGAGCTGTTCTTTTCAGTGTATGAAGCCTTCATGGGCCATATACGCGATGGCATCAGGAGTTTCTGTGACACTCAGCACACACCACTCAAGCCAACAGGTAATATACAATTCTGTCAGGGTATACAGTTTATCAGCCCGGTTTTTATGGCTAATTGCCTGTGCCTGGCCATCAGACTCACTGCAGAGTGTCATCTCCGTGTTGGAACACTTGTCTGTTTTAGTTGTGATGGCTTCCGATCACTTCTGTTTGCCACAGTTAAATACACAGATGGCCAGATCTTGGTGCAGCTGTGTGGTAGAGGACACCAAGTTAATAAGCAGCTCTTTGAGAATGAGTACGTGATGGCCAACAGTGGGCTGTGTGCAGAGCCCTCAGTCAGTGTGCTGTTGACACTGCAGCAGCTGCAGGCAGTACCAATGCGGTATTACCTAGTTGAGGGTGGCACAGTGCTTGGTCGGAAGCATCATATGCAGGAGCAGCCTGACTTGGACTCACTACAGCGTGAGGCCCTCAACCATGCTCTCACACAGGAGTTGTGCCTGGTGCTGGGACCCCCAGGCTCAGGAAAGACACATGTTGCCTGTGCAGTGGCACGTAACACAAGCTGCCCAGTCCTTGTAATCTGCAAGTCACACAGTGGGCTGAACACATTCTTGCAACGCCTGGCACCCCTCACTGTCATGTGGCTTTCTGACAAGACTAAACACCAGCAGAACAAGGAGAGGAGAATAATGCAGGTACGCATATATTCAATTCTGGTGCACCTTAGGAAGTTGGAACTTGATCTTGCCCTTTTAGCAAGGAATGATGGTGTGGTGGCACTAGAATCATTCCGGGAGAGTGGTGTGGTGAGTGTTGCACACTTTAGCAGTTTTCTATGGCAGCCAGACACTACCAGTGTTTATTACAGCTGGCTTATAGATGAGACAATTTCCCAAGATGTACATCCTGACCGTTGCAGTCTCGTGGCATTCTGTGGTGCTGTTCCTCACACTGAGGACACTGTGTTGTCTACTGTACAGTCCTCACTGAAGTGGGCTGAACGCTTGGAAAACGTGGAAAAGAAGCGTTCTGAGGTGAATGCTTACATCAATAAGTTGCAGGAACGATGGGGGTATGGAGAGGATGTGAGTAAAGAGGTACAAACGCAGAAGGAGTTGTACCGTGATCTAGCCTTTAAGTTGAAGCGACTCAAGACTCGGCTGACAAAGACTTGGCCAAGTGATAGACTGAAGACTTGCCATAATCTGTGGAAACTGAGACCAATTGAACGTTGGGGGCTGTACTTTGCATGGGTAGCAGCACTGCGTGCACAACTATTGGGCAGGTTGGAAAATCTGCAGCATGAGCTCACCCTGGAAGACAGGAAGCTTGAACTAGTAGATCAGCTGATAGGCCTGGAGGTTGCCAAGCAGGTATCAGTGGTTGGAGCCACAGCAGGGGAGGCCACAAGACTTAGGTCTGTGCTGGAAAAGCTGGCGCCTACAACAGGTATGAGGCAGCAGGTTCAATGTGTTTGATACCAGTGGGCCTGTTTTAATTGTTTCCATCCAGTTCACATTACCAAAACAGTTTACAACGATCCATTTGGCACTCAAAAGGAACGAATTCATGCAGAATGGTGCCTGCCCTTCATAATAACCTAATAAACTATGTGACTGATGTTTATGAAACTTCCAGTGGAGGATGGTTTTTCATCCCACTCTTGGTCATGTGTTTCACTTCTTTGGAGATGGGGTTAATGGAACAAAGGGCGATAGATGGCCTAGTACTGGGGTTTAAATAAATATTATGGTGATGTCAGAGGTTGAACACAGAATGTAAGGGCAATGAGAAAAGTATATGAAAAGCATTGGTCTTGAAATGTTACATCCCCTTCCCAAACAAAATTGCTGTTCTGTCCCTAGTTTCTTATTTCCCTCTCCCTGTTGTTTATCATGTACATGAAAGTGTTACAGTAATACTGGACTAAAATGTCATTGGCATTTATTTATATCACAGACACTGACTTGAACTGCAAGCACTCTGATGACATGTCTTAAAGAAAATTATGAATTCTGCTGATGTCGGCTGTGAAATGACAAAAGTGCAATCCATGGGAGCAAAATAATTTATGAAGATTGTTTGTATATCCTTACTATGGTTGCAGTTCTTTGTTATTCTCTGTTTTATGTCACTACATAATAGGTGAAGTAGAACATGAAAACTGGGTTATAATGAAATGAGCCATAAATTATTGGCACTTTTAGAAGTAACATCCATAAAAGTAGGATTATTTGGTTACTGGATGTTTTGTTCAAAAAACAGCACATCGATTCAGTCATTCATTCATGGTTTAACAGGTAATGAAGCTGCGGTATGTTTCAGTGATTGTGGATGAGGCTACCCACATCACAGAGGCTCAGCTAGTGGCATGCCTTCCACAGTCCTGTCAGCATCTTGTGTTGTTAGGTAAGTATGTTGTGTTTGAATACATCACTGTTGTAGAGACTGGAATTGCATGTGGCTCACAGTGGTGTCTGTTTCAGGAGAACTGAGGCCTGTTCAAGGTGCAGCAAGTTGTCAAGAAGGCCACCTGGTAAGTGTAGACATTTTGGAACCCACCATATTAAGGATGGGTGTGGGGAGGCAGCAATTACCGAATAAATGAATGAAAAAAAAACTGTATTTTGTTACTATGGTTCACAAAATACTTAGTTATGAACATAATTTTGGTCTTTTTATAATGAAACATGCTTCTCTTTTCCATCTGTTGCAGAAAAAATAATCATTTTCATATCAGATTAATTCAAGAAGGTACCAAGAGGTTGAACCCCCCCCCCCCCCTCCCAATTAACCCTTTGGGGCCAGAATTAACTGCTCATTGTACTCTGCAAAAGACCTATTAGTTATATGGCCGCCCATTACTTTTCATATGTTGGTCAGTGACTTAAGTGGACGTTAGTTTCTTCAGCATCACACTTGTGTCAACTGCAGTTAACTCTATGTGGGAGAGGGTTAATATGGATGCCCTGTTTGTAGATTACTTCATGACACAACCAGTTACAGGAATGCTGCATGATATTACAATGATGATCATGTATGAGAGATGAAGGAAGTCCAGTGAAACAAACCATGTAATAAGTCACCTGTATTGACTGAGAAAACCATGAAAAGTGGGTCCCTGTCACCACAACATGGCGCGTCCTCAGGTTGCGGATAGAGGAATGGCCTCTGATATGGAGGGTTACTGCGAATATATTGAATAAGCAGTCGCGGACAGCCGACAAGGGGTGGTCCTCCAGCTTGGGGGTTGGGTGAGGTGCTAACAACTTCTCACTGTAAAAACGCATTATGTTACAAAATGTTCATACAGAAAGCTAAGGTCCTGGACTGATACTTTGTTATGACCTAAGCAACGGATATGGGACATGAGATATGGTACTTGGAATGTTAGGAGCCTGTATAGGTCAGGTTCGCTTAAAACAGCAGCCAGAGAATTAGTACGATATAAATTAGATTTAGTGGGTGTACAAGAGGTTAGGTGGGACAAAGGGGCACAGTAAGGGCAGGGGATTGTAATTTTTTCTATGTAAAAGAAATGAAAATCATGAATTGGTAATGGGATTTCTTATACATTAGAGAGTAGTATCAACAGTTAAGACAGTAGAGTTTGTTAGCGATGGGATGTCATATGTAGTTCTGAGAGGTCGATGGTGTAATATCATTGTTCTGAATGTGCATGCACCAAGTGAGGAGAAAAGTGTTTATTCAAAAGACAGTTTTTATGAGGAATTAGAGCAGGTGTTTGATCATTTTCCTATGTACCATATGAAAATTCTTTTAGGAGTGTTTAATGCAAAAGTGGAGAGAGAGAACATTTTCAAACCAACAATTGGAAATGAGAGTCTACATCAGGATAGTAATGATAATGGTGTTAGAACAGTAAACTTTACCACATCAAAAAATCCAGTTGTCAAGAGCACGATGTTCCCACACATTCATAAGTACACCTGGACCTCTCCAGATGGGAAGACTCGCAAACAGATTGATCACATACTGATAGATAGGAGATGGCATTCAAGTGTACTAGATGTACAATGTTTCAGGGGAGCTGACTGTGATACTGATCACTATCAGGTGGTTGCAAAAGTTAGGGAAAGATTGGCAGTAAGTAAACAAGAATCACAGAAGTTTGATGTGGAAAGATTTAATCTCAGGAAGCTAAATGAGCTGGAGGTTAGGTAACAATATCAGATTAAGATCTCAAACAGGTTTGCAGCTTTGGAGAACTTATGTGTTAGCGAGGACATAAATAGGGCTTGGGAGAACATTGAAGAGAATATCTAAACCTCAGCTAAAGGGAGTCTAGATCTGTACGAATTGAAGCAATATAAACCATGGTTTGATGAAGTATGTTAACGTTTTTTCCTTGTGTAGGGCCATCAATGATTTTAAGAAGGATTACCAGTCTAGAGCTAATATAGTAGAGGTTGAGAGAGTGATTTGGTTCCAGACTCCCACAGTATTTTGGCTAGTAGAGGAAGCATTTCTCTCAGCTATCCAATGCACATGGGGTTAGTGAGGTAAGGCAGACATAAATACATACTGCAGAACCACTAGTGCCTGAGACAAGTGCCTTGAGGTTGAGATGGCTATTGAAAAGCTAAAAGGACACAAATCACCTGGTACTGAGCAGATCCCAGCAAAAGTGATTAAGGCAGGGGGTAGAACAATTCACTCTGAGATCCATAAACTTGTGGTGGTATGGGTATAAATTACCAGACACAAAAATACATAGTTATATGTGCATACAATACATAGTTATATGTGCACACAATACTTTACCCATATTTCTATCCATGCTTATAACTTCTGCAGCCATCCGCGTGCTTGCTACCCTGTCTTTCATCTCACTATCTATTACTTGCTGTACCTTTGTTCGTTGTTATGGCCACATGTATATACCGGAACTAGAAACTGCTGTAGCTGACCTCAGCAAGCATTGATGTCATATTCTGCTATTATAATTCTTCTGAAACTGCTCTGTTGCCATACGCTTACAAAAAGTTTTTTTTATTATGTACTTGCAACTGCTGTGTTAGGGTTTATGAAGTTGTGGTGCTTAGATGTTAAATATCTTGGCTAGGTGAGTGGGCTAGTCAGTGGCATGCACCACAAACTTATTACTTCTATTTGGAATAAGGAGGAATTGCCTCAGGAGTGGAAGGAGTCAATCATTTTACCTACTTATAAGAAGTGTGATAAAACAATAATCATAGAGGCATATCAATTCTGTCAACTACATATAAAATTTTATCCAACCTACTGCTGTCAAGGTTAACTCCATATGCAGAGGATATTACTGGGGATCATCAGTGTGGATTTTGATGCAACAGGTCAACTACTGATCATATATTCTGCATTTGTCATATACG